>Ga0209091_10002358_pt1 | contig 15981 bp, 12 predicted proteins | sample ArcticOcean_MG_C_6_FD_187438 | JGI IMG/M metagenome (GOLD analysis project Ga0209091, IMG submission 187438) | Marine microbial communities from western Arctic Ocean - ArcticOcean_MG_CB8_128 (SPAdes) (version 2) | ecosystem: Environmental > Aquatic > Marine > Oceanic | place: Arctic Ocean...
CGCCGGCGGGAAGGAGGAAACTTTGTTTTCGCGAGGCGTCGGCGAGAGGAGTCGTCCGAGTGTTCATTTCTACCCCTTTATCGCTAACCTCGGTATTCTCCTCCTCCTCGTCGTCGTCGTCGTCGTCGTTTTCGTTAAACCACGCGTTATATTTATCGTCGTTCTTGCTAAACGTCTCGATGAACTCATCCACTACCTTCCTCGTTCTCAAGGACCTCGCCGACCTCGCTAACATCGCGCCGCACGTCGGATCGTTCGCCGCGGACGTCACCGCCCCTCTTCCATCCTCCAAATCTAACATTAACCTCGCAAACTCCTCGAAATCCATCGTCCCGTTCCCATCGACATCGATTTCCTTAAACGCTCTCCTCGCGATCGTCGCCGATTCCTCTCGGTCTCCCGCCATCATTTTCCACGCTAACGCAAACTCTTCGAATTCAACTTCGCCGCCGCCGTCGGAATCGAGCGCCGAGAACAGTTCTTGCAACTGCGCTCTTTTCGAGTCCGTGAGCGTTCGTTTCACCACTTTCTTCCTCTGCGAGCCAATCACGCGTTTGTGAACTCACGCATCGCAACGAAGGCGACGGTGTTGGTGTTGTTCTTTTTACAACATTTTTACTCGCCGCCTTCTGTTTTAGCGCAAAAGAAGACAAAGAAGAAGAAGAAGCACAGACGTCAAAGTCGTTTCGAGCGCAAATGGCGTCTATTTTACGAATACTGGCGGTGATTTTGGACGACGACGACGACGATGACGATGACGATGACGAGTAAACGAGCACCATTTTATATATATTCTTCGCGTATTTTTTGGTAAATTTGTGAGACTTTTTGTGTCTAAATTTAGATTTTCAAACTGCTCATACTGCTTTTGACATGTCGCAAAACAACATCGAACTTTTGCTTTGCGCGAGGAAACCCTTTGATAGTCTGCAACATGCGATCAGTGTACCACGCTGCTAAGAGCCTGATTTTGCGCACCATTAAAACGAAAGAAATCGAGATTTTGAGGAGTAGTATTATTCGTCGCGAAGCGAGAAACGCACGAGTCTTTTACCATCAGAAACGGTTTTTTTATACCCTTTCGGATCATCCTCATCGGATGCCGAACGAGAAAAAACGGAGGCGTATTTCTTTCGCAACGCAGTACCGACGGTGAAATGGATTATCGGTCCGTCTAATTCCACGTTTGAGGTGAAGTACTTTTGCGAAGGTTTCGCCGCCTTTCGACGTTCGCTTTTGGTCCGGCGCTTCTTCTTCTTCGCGTCGGAGGCGAGGGAGGCGTCGTAAAGCCAATCGCAGGTGAGGAAGAGATTCTGGTGCTCGGTGAGTTCTTTCTCAGATATGCTCGAGGGATTGCGTTCGTCGTCGTCGTCTGAATCGTCGTCGTCGTCTCGAGTGATGAGCGTGCCGGATTGCGCGCGTAAAATGAAGCTTTCGCGAGCGTTTTTATTACGCTTGCGCCGGCTTTCGAGAAACTCCTCCGAAGGACCCTCGAGGTTATTGAATACCGAGTGAAATTGACGTTTTTCTTCGTGAATATCTTGAAACGATTGTCGAAGGACGGTTCTGACGACGCGCATGGCGACCATTTCGAGAATTTGCGTCGCGTCGGCCGCGGCGGTGCCGAAACTTTCACTCGGAAACTTCGTTTCCCGTCGGCGGGCGGGACGAGGATCAACATCTTCTTCTACTAGAGGTTCGTTCCACTCGCGCTCGAGTTTGTCATTCTTTAGGCTTAAAGGAGGGAACATATTTTCGTTCGCTTTCGAGTCTGTGGCGTTGAAACCGTTGCTTCGCAATCGCGCGTTCTTCTTGGCAATATTCGCGTACGACAAATATCCCTCGCTCTTCTCCACCAAGTCTTCTTCTTCTTCTTCTTCTTCTTCTTCTTCTACCACGACAACTTGCTTCTCTTCGACGACGTTTTCTTTTTCGTCAACATTCAGTTCCCAAGCTGGCGCAAAGAATTCGACGTCGTCGCTCTCGTAATATTCGCTCTCAAAACACTCGATTACTTTCGCTAATGTTTCGCCGAGGGAAATGTCAAACGCCTCGTCCGGCATCGCCACGCGCACCGACCCGTATTTCTTCAGCGAGTCCAAGCAGTCTTTCTTTGCGTCGTCGTTTTCAATCGCCAAGTGCACGAACGATACCATAGGAATAGAGGCGATGAACGCATCGTGTTCAACTTTCGAACAGCGAATCTCTCTGCCTCGGTCCTCTTCCGTCTGTTCCTGCTCGACTTCGTCCGCCCACGACGGCATCGAGGACTTCAAAACATTCGCGCTCTTCTTTTCCTCTTTGTCGTCGTCCGTTTTCTCGTTTTCGATTAAGTAAATCTCCTCCCCTTCTTCGTCTTCCTCGGCCTCGTCATCCTCGCCTCCTTTTTCATTCTTCTTCGCTTTGACCGTCACATTTTTCTTTGACCCTCGCTTACTTCCTCCGTGCTTTTCCACGCGCAACTCCGGATCGTCCGGCAACGCGTGTTTGCACGTCTCCTCGACGGCTTCAATCTCCACCTCGAGCTCGTCGTTTTCATTTCTCTTGCTCATCTGCTTTTCATTCGCACTTTTATTAGTATTCGAAGAAATGCTTAAACTTCTGCGACACTTGTACAAATAAATCCTCGCCTCGTACGCGCCGCCTAACCCGATCAACGCTTTCGCTTTCAACCAATTCGCCACGGCGAAATTTGGTTTCACGTGCAAGATCTCGTTACATTCTCTCAAACACTCCTCGAACTGTTGCAACGATGCGTACGCTCGAGCGATGGTCACGCACACTTGAAACGCTTTCGTTGATTTCTCCTCCTCTTTTTTCTCTTTTGTCTTTGTCTTCTTCTTCTTAAACAACCCGCCGGTGAGCGTCAACACGTCCTCGAATCTTCGCCGATGTAAACTCTCCGAGCAGAGTTTTAAAATCTCCATCTTCTTTTTCTTCGGTGTTGTCGTTCCTTCTCCTCCTCGGGAGGAATTCAACGACGAAAACGACGACATGTTGGTTGCGATAAAAACAGCAACTTTCGCACTCTTTTCGACAAAACGCTGTTACTATAAATTGTAAATATATAACCGGGAATACTACTACTAACGTGAAGCGGAATGTGATGAGAGATGATGAAAAAAAAAAGGCGTTACGACAGAAAAGAAGCGTAAAAAACTCCCTCATAAAATATAAGGGGGAAAAGAAGAAAAAAAATTCGAAAAAAAAGCTGCCAGACGACCACGAAAGAGAGAAAAAACTCGTCAAAAATCATCGCCTCTTTCTCGTTCTTTGTCTTCTTTGCCCTCTTAAATAAAGAGCGAGAACATCGTCATGATCGGCAACTACTTGAGCACGATGCTCGTGTGCGTGTTCGCGTACTTGTACCCTCTGTTTTTGTGTTTCAAGGTACGTGATGGAACAATTGAGTATCATTGGAAAAGACTTGGAGATGACGATCCGATTTTTCCAAAAGCGGGAGATTACTGACCGCGTAAACGTCTTCTTTGTCTTCTTCTTTTCACATAAACAGGCGTTAGAGATGCACAAAAAGTCCCCGGAAAAGCTCCGCGGATGGTGCATTTACTGGCTCGTTTTAGCCACGTTCACAGTTTTCGAACGAATCACGGACGCGTTTTTATTCTTCCTCCCGTTGTACCACGAGGCGAAAGTCGCCTTCGTGGTGTACTTGTGGCACCCGAAGTCGCAAGGCGCGTTGTATATTTACGATAAGTTTGTCGCGCCGACTTTATCGAAACACGAAGGTCTGATCGATCGTAAGATTGAAGAAACGCAGGCGAAAGTTGGGGACGTCATATTCTCGTACTCGAAGATGGCGTACGCGTACGTGCAAAAGATGACGTTGCAGTTGTTGCAAAGTTTGCCGACGGCGCAAGCGGCGATGAACGCGCAACAACAAGGGGGAGCGCAGGCGGCGAGCGAACCGGTCAATCCAATCAAAAAGGAACCGTTGGCGACTGAAGCCAAGTGATGAGAGAGACTGTTTTACGATGAAGAAAGAAAGGAAGAGAGCGCTTCTGGGTTTAGAGCGTCGTCCGAAATCTGAAAAGACTTCGCCGGACGAAACGTTGCCTTCGCGCTCTCGATGGCATATCGGTAGAACGAGAGAGAGAGAGAGAGAGAGAGAGACAAGTGTACAACATATTATCATTTACAGAATAGATTAAGAATTTATCGCTCTGATCAAAAGCGTGTTATTATATATATATAATATATACATACAGGAGTTATTACTAGTATTATTTGTACGAGCGCTTCAATTTTTTGCCCCAGGGGTTCTAAATCGTCATTCGAATAACGCTTCGAAATCGACAGTCATCTCATCTCTTTCTCACGCTGCTCAGACGCGCACGAGGACAACACCAACAAAACGATTGCGTTGGTTTAAAGAATACTAACAATACTACAATACTAATACAGTAATAATGGAATTACCGGACACGCACGTCCTCTCTCACGGCTTAGTATTCCACGTTTTACTCTTACTCCTCCAATTGCTCCCTCTCGTGCACGTCATGGACACGAACTTGAACATCGTTTTAACCGCAACTTTAAGCGTGATCGCGGGCTCTTACCGATCAATTCGACCGGTTCAAAAAGGCGAGACGGAAACGATGACGAAAGCGGATGCGCAAAAGTTCCCTCTGGTTGGTTCCTGCGTTTTATTCGGGATGTTTCTCTTGTTCAAGTATTTACCCAAAGATATACTCAACGGGTTGTTGACGGTGTATTTCGTGTTTTTAGGCGCGATGGCGATATGCGCGACGTTTACGCCGTTGTTCGCGAAGATGATGCCAAAGAGCGTCGCGTTGACGCGGATATATTTTGGAACGATTCCGACGATTAAATATATCAACGAAGAAGGGCCGTACGAGGTGTCGTTTGATATCGCGGAGTTGACCACGGGCGCGGCGGCGATTGCGTTTTGCAAGTGGTATTACGATACGAAACATTTCTTGGCGAATAACGTGCTGGGTTTGAGCTTTGCGTTGCAAGGGATTGAGTTTTTGACGTTAGATTCGATTCAAATTGGGGTTATTTTATTGGTTGGCTTGTTCTTTTACGATATCTTTTGGGTGTTCTTTACGCCGGTGATGGTCTCGGTGGCGAAATCGTTCGACGCGCCGATTAAGTTGTTGTTTCCGCGAGGACCGGTGAACGTGTTGGATTCCAGTAAACGACCGTTTTCTATGCTTGGGTTGGGAGATATTGTAATCCCAGGGCTCTATTTAGCCTTGATTTTGAGAATGGACATGCAACGCAAAGAGGCGGCGAATCGACCGAGAACGAGATCGAAAGCGAGAGAGTTGAAAAAGAAACCGCCGCCGATGTACTTTTGGGCAGTCGCGTTAGGGTACGCGCTCGGTTTAGTGACTACAATCGCCGTGATGAATATCTTCGAAGCCGCGCAGCCGGCTTTGTTATACATCGTGCCTGGTTTGTTACTCACGACGTTCATCCGCGCCGTGTTCGCCGGGGAAGTCCGGAAGGTGTTTTACTTTGACGAGAAAGTCGGGAGCGTGAGCGGAGAAATTGCCGTCGAGTCGTCGTCGTCGCAGCACGAGGATTAAGAAGCACAGAAAGAGAAAGAGAAAAAGAGAGAGAGAAGAACACGAAAACGAAGAAGGAAGGAAGGAGTAAGAATAAGAAGGAAACAACTTAAAGAGTTTATTAATAACGATAACGCGACGTACTTCACCTCTTGTCCTTTACTACGTTTTGAATCTGAATTTGAATTCGTCAAACACACGACGCTCTTGCACGTCATCAGATGATAGTCCAAACCCTCTCCGCGCTCCCAACGTACGCGGGGAATTCCTCAAACTTCGCCCACAAATCCTCAAAACGTGTAACTCGATTCCGGAAAGACTTGAAAACGATCGAAGAAAACGGCACTTGGGAAGCGTTGCCAACTTTGGTCGCGTTCCCGGACAAAGAGATATCGACGGCGTTGCGAACGGTGTGCGGGTCCACAGTCGCGCGCGAGAAGAGACATCGTAAAGAAAAAGATTTAGAGAACAGAATAAATGCGGTGACGTACATTTTGGAGCACTGTGTATTAGCAGACGACGAGGAGGAGAAAGACGAGGAAGAGATTCTGGTTGGAGGCGCTATCGCGAGTGCGAGTAAAGGTCGATTTGAGATTTTACGAAGGCTGATCGAGGAGGATAAAAACTCTAACCTGAACGTTATTAATGGCACGGATATTCACGGCTACTCCCCTTTACTGAGCGCGTGTTGCGGCGACTACTACGAGGAAGGAGAGAAAAGCGATATGGAATCAAACAGACGAAAATGTATAGAGCTGCTCTTGGAACGCGGCGCGGACGCGGAAAACAGAGGCGACGGCGTGCACAAGATAAATTGGACGCCGTTGATGGCGTTGGCGAAGAGAAGCGATTTGGAGAGTTTGAAGGTATTGTTTAAGAAGAGTTCGGAGGAGCTGGATGTGAACAGGACGTATTCGAACGGGAAAACCGCGCTGTTTGTTGCCTGCGAATGGGGCGCGTCCATCGACGTGATCAATTTGCTTTTAGAAAAAGGCGCGAAGAATATTCCGGCGACAAAGTTGAACACGGATTACTCAAGATTTATTCCTGCAATGACACCGCTCGATAAAGCGATGGAAAATGGGCACCACGAAATCGTGTACGCGTTGAACGAATACAACAAAAAGAACTCAGGTTTGTGGTTTAGCAGCGGGTACGAAGAGGAAGAAGAGGCAAAAAATAATGACGTTGAAGAAGAAGTGATTCGAAACGAGCGAGAAACGAAGATGGACTTTGACGAACGGGCCGCACCTACGGTCGTTCAAGGTGGCGAGTCCTGGTAGTAAAATGTATTAGTAGTAGGCATGTAGCAGCGAATATATATAGAGAGATATGGTCAATTACAGTAGTAGTAGTATACGCGAGATATTTGTATGTGTGAATTATAATGTACAACAACAGTAGTGTTTAATAAATTGACTAGAGTACGCCTTGGCCAAACCCATCCGGCGCGTCTTCCTCCACCTCGAAATCATCCTCCGTCCAGCACCTCGGCGCCACTCCGGTTCCCTCGTAAATCATTCTCTCTAACTTACGAAAGAAGCGAGAATCGTCCAACAACGGATTCCACCACCCGTTGATGATGCAATAGTGTCCTTCAGACGGCGACCTGTGGTGTGCGCCGTGGTCTTTCCTCGTCAGCATCAAGTTCATGTCTTGCAACTTGGTCACAATTTTCGGTTGTTCGCTCGGTTTCATGTGCGCCCACGCGTGGGTTTGTTGCGACAACACCACCAACGCCCAAAACGACCCGAAAAACAAATCGCTATCGCCACTTCCTTGCATGTCGCTGCCGCCAAACACCAACAACTGCGGCACCGTAAATAACAAAGGCGCGATGCACGTTTTATGAATGTTGTTCGCCCATTGTCTCTTGGTAATCGTCCACGGCCATCGATGGTGCCCTTGAAAGGCGTCGATGACATTTCCAGCCACGGGAGTGTTCTTATCTCCGTAGTTATCCACCGACCAGTGGAAAATCCCGGTACCTAAATCGGCCAGCGCGTAACTCGCGAACAGCGTCGCAAACGCTCTCGCCGCGATCGCACCGACGTCGCCATCCATCACAATCGCATCCAAGTACACTCCTCTCATCGCTAACAACGAGCAAATCCAAAAGTGTACTCCACACTGCATGCGTTGTCCATACGTCGACACGAAATCTTTCGGGTCCCTCAACATTTCGCCGCCCATGGAGGCCATTTTTTTTCTCAAAAGTTCCGCTTCCATCTCTGCTTTGCTGACGGTAAAATCGTCTCCATCGATGGAACATCGGATGGACCCGTCGTCTTTTGAGGACGCTCGCGAATCCATGAACTCGTCGAAGGATCTATCCGTCGGATCGATGATCGCCTTAAGAGTTGTCCTCGTCCTCAAAGCGCTTTTCGTTGAAGAACACACGTCGAACCGTCGGGGAGAATTTGATGACGTCGAACCAACAGACGACGAGGAAGACTTTTGGCTTTTAAATGATTTCTTTTGCAAAATCTGGTCCCCGCTCGACGACGAGGAAGACGCGGAGCAAAGCACCGAAGACATCGAGAGCGTTCGCGTGATCATGGTTTAATTCAAGCAGTGATGATGATGAGGAGGAGTTGCAAGCGCGTTACTTTTGTGGATAACCGAATTTTTGGTTTTTTGCATAAATTTTCACGGCTGAGAATCATTCTCCCGCAGGAGCAAAAGTCGAGTATTTTCGCATTCGACGACGACGCCGATGATGACGCGTGTTCGCAATATCAATCTTTAAAGTCTTTCGTTGTATTTTTGTTCAGCGTGTTGTGCTTCGTCGTATAAATAGCGTTTTTACGTGTTACTCTTCGTCGTCTTTGAAATCTTCGTCTTCGTCTTCGTCGTTCGGAGGAGCGCCGTCGTCGACGGTTGAAGTCAATTTTTGCCGCTCTCTTCGGTCTTTTCTGTTTAATTTTTTCTTCGACGCCGCGTTGACGCTCCCTGGTTCTATGATTCCTTCCGCGACTAACTTGTCCAAATTGCTCACTTTCGGTTTCCTTCTCTTATTCGCCGCTTGGTTTAATTTTCCTTTGTTCGCCTCGACGATTCGTTCCTGTCGTTCCATTTCTTCTCGAGCGTCGGATTCTTCTTTCCTGTCCATGGCTTCGCGCGCGGAGACGTATAAGGTCCCACCGGTGATGATGACGAGTAAGACGACCGCCAAGGTAAACGCTAACTGAGAGCCGAGAGAGGCGGCTTGGACGCCGTCTTCGAACTCGTTCGCGTCCGGGTAGCCCGTGAATATTCTACCGACGTTGAACGGGTTCAATCCGGTTTTCTCGCTCGGATCTTCGTCATCCAATGCGACGGTTACAATCCCATCGTCCTCAGACGTCGACGTCGACGGCGCTCTCACGCTGTCGAGACCGCCAAAAGGCATCGAACCTCCGCCTTTTCCCGAGTTATTACTCTCGGCCACTTCCGCGACCAAAGCGTACTCTACAGCTGCTCCAGGTGGTAACGGTGGTGGTGAGTAATACGAAGAAGAAGAAGGAGAAGAAGAAGAGGCGACGACGACCAAACTTCGTCTCCGAAGAAAAACAGCGTTACGGCATTTACTACTGCTCGCGACGACCCCGAGACCGCCTCTCGTCGTCGTCGTCATCTTCTCTAATCTCTATCTTAAAATCTAAATATCCGGGTATCTCTCTCTGTGTTGGGGAAAAAACAAATCTCTCAAAAGCTCCTTCTTCGCCTCCACCTCCTCCAGGAACGATTATATATATATGTGTATACTGTTAAACTCTCAAAAGTGTTTGTAACGCGAACACACAAAAACAAAAAGAAGAAGAAACCGCAGGCAGCAGCAGCGGTGACTCGCAATCGAAAGCGTCGTTCTCTAGTGTGTCTCTTTCTCTCATCAACTCCGAGAAGTTTTGAATTTAGGGTATCAGTGAAAACCCTAAAAAATCCGGTCTAAAAAATACTCGTCTTTTGCTTCATTTCTCTCGCCTGATCTTTCTGCGCAAATACGAACACGATTGACTCTTCGACTTTCCGACGGAAGACGTTTCTCCGCACGCGCACACGCATTCGCAAACATGTTTACGCCCGTTTTTTATTTCGAGTAAATCATCGTTATCATCATGTCATCAAAGTTTTTCCAAAGACGACCCCGTTTACGACGAGGAGGAGAGCGTGGAGGAGGAGGACAACAACAACAACAACAACAGACGCGCCGAGAAACACGACGAAGAACTCGACAAAAACGAGCGAAAGGAGGACGAAACAGTGATGACAACTTTGAGGAGGAAGAGGAGGAAGAGGAGACGACGAGCATGTTGTTCGCGCGCGTGGACGAGGAAGAACTTCTCGAAGAGAGCGATTCGGAGGTCTCGGAGATGGACCACGGAAGAGGAGGAAGAGAAAGAAGAAGAAGAAGAAGAAGGAGCGAGTACTGGAAGCGTTCTTCTTCTTCTTCGTTGGAAAACGTTTTGCCAACAGAAGAGGAGGAGGGAGGAAGCGGAGGAGGTTTCGTCGTCGTCGCGGAAAGAAGCGACCAGACGACGTCTGGGTTCGTCGCGAACGAGGAGAAGGCTGAAGTGACGAGCGCGAAAAAGAAGAAAAGCGACGAAGTGAGCGATCCGGTGTATCGCTTGCTTCGATGCGCGCAACGAGAAGACGACGAACAGATGAAACGGTTCGCGACGGTGCCGGAAGGATTCGACATCGCGCTCGTGAACGAGCGAGAAGTCAGCGCGGATGCGCGATTGAAACAGTTGAACAAATTGTTTCAGCGAGAAGATGAGAGAATTGGCGACATCTCAAAAGATGTGAAAGAGTGTTTTGGTTTGGTTTTGGAGGACGCGAGAACGAGAGAGGCGGTCGGGTACGCGTTATTCCACGACCGAAAAGTGCACGAGTGGGAAGCGACGAAAAAATTAACGGTTTCGCCGCCGAGGTTGTCGCACGTTTTCGTGAAACCAGAATACAGAAGGAGAGGATTCGGGACCGCGTTGGTGAGTCGATGGATTAAAGAGTTCGCGATTGACGCAAAAGCGTTCGCGGTGGACATGCCGAACGGGAAAATGTTGAAACTTTTGAAGCACGCCAGATGCGAGGTCGCGGTGGAAAAATCTGGTTTCGAAGCCGGGACGATACACTTTTTGAATTTACCGATTTAAAACGATGGCGAGAGAGAAGCGCAGCACAATTTCTATTGATACGATACGATACGATACTACGTGGTCTATATATAACAGACAAATATGCATGAATATTAATCATCGTCCGCGTTTGTAGTCGGTTTCGGTTTGCTCAACACGTTCGATCGCGGGAGCGCTTTCTCCGTCGCCGATCTCACCTCCGAAGCAATCGTCGTCGCATTATTACTTCCTTCTACTACAGAGCCACTTTTACTACTATTTTCGATCGTTTTATATGCCCCCATTGCCTGTGCGACTAAACTCGCCGGGTTTCCGACATCCGCGGGAATCAACATCGTGTTGCCTTCCTTGGCGATTTGCGCGAACGCGTTCATGTACATCTCCGCAATCTTAAATCTCGCCGCCTCGTCGCCACCCGTGCCTAACAACGACTTCGCCACTTCCGTGATCCCTGTTGCCGTCGCTTTTGCTTTCGCCACGATCGCTTCCGCCTCCCCGGTCGCTTCTAAAATCGTCTTTTCTTTCAAACCAGTTGCCACGTTAATCGACGCCTCTCTCTCCGCCTCGGAATCTAAAACCGCCGCGCGTTTCCGTCGTTCACTTTCCGCTTGCAACTCCATCGCATTTTGAATACCTCTCGGCGGTAGAATATCTCGAATCTCGTATCTCATGCACTTCAACCCCCAAACTCCGGCGGCTTCGTTGATCGTTTTCACAATCGCCGCGTTCAAATGGTCCCTCTCTTCGAACAACGTATCCAACGACATCTTCCCGATCTCCGACCTCATGGTCGTTTGCGCCAGCTGTGACAACGCAAACACCGGATTTTCCACCCCGTAGCTCGCGTTAAACGGATCCACGACTTTCGCGTACAAAACCCCGTCGATGCTGATCGCCACGTTATCTTTCGTCACCGCCGTTTGGTTGTCCACCGGTATCGCCTCTTCTTTCAAGTGCCAGACGTAGGCAATAGAATCCACCAGAGGTATCAAAAGATGAATCCCACTGCTTAACGTTTTGTGATACTTCCCGAATCGTTCGATCACCGCGACTGTCCTTTCGGGAACGATTCGAATCCCGTAGTTAATTGGTTTCGGACCGTACGCCAGATCCGCCAACGAGGACGACGATGGTGACGGATTGGAAAGAAATCCTCGACTTTGACGGTTAGAAGAGAAAAACGCATTTTGTGATTGCTGTGTTTGCTGTCGTCGAATCGTCGTCGTCAACCTCGAAAAGAGGGAGTTGCCACCGCCTGCGCTCGCGAACAACGGAGACGGACTCGAAGCGGAAGAGTGGTAAGAGAGCGCCGCTGCTCGGCGCAACGCGTGTCGAGTTTTGCTCATGCGTTTATTATAATAGATGCGAAAATTGCTTGAGAAAAAGTGACGACGACGACGACAAAAATACACGAAAGGAGGTTTAAGACAAAAAGTAGGAGTTTTGATCGTCATCAACATCTAATAATTGTTTCTCGCGTTTATTTCTATCTGCTTCGGCGATCATCGCTCTGTCGTCGCCGGCGGCGATATCCGTCGCGCCGCCAACAATTTTCGCTCTCTCGCGGAGAGGTATTCGCATGCTCGCTTCCACGTCTTGCTTCGTCGCTTCTCGGCCGAGGAGGCGTTCCATGTCCTCTCGGCGAATGCCGTTTTCGAGAACGTCTCGAGTTTCGACGTTGGATTCGTACGTGTCCCAGTTGTGGCGGAGATGCGCGTCGCGGAGCGTGCACTTTTGAATTTGTGTGGCGAGTTGTAGCGAGTCGCGCGTTTTGGCGAGGATTTTTTTCAGGCCAGAGATGGGTTGATTCTCGCACTCGTCCACGTAAACGCCGAGTTGAGAGAGAGAGAAGGAGTGGAACGGTTGTCGTTGGAATTGTTGGTGCTCGCGCGCTCGATTTTTGCCGCCAGTATTCACCTCATCTTCGTCATCTTCGTTCTCAAATGATTCGAGGCCGATGATTCTGATCTCTTCCTCGGCTTGCGCTATCATTTCCCGCGTGGCGACGAGTTCGTCCTTTTGCGTTGTATATTTGCCTTGTTCTTTTAAATTTTCCAGAGCGACGATAAATCCAGTCACCGCTTTCAGTTTACCTTCCAAAGCCGCAACTTTCTTATCGATATCTTGCATCACTTTTATTTGTCCACTCACGTGATTGTTCGTCCCCATCCAGTGTCTCGTCTCTTCCTCGTACTCTTTGGCGATTTCATCGCACCGCTCTTGGCCTCTCTGATCGGCGCGTATTTGGTTCGGATTTTTACGATCGTAATCCGAATCGTCCTTGTTTTTTTTCGTAAAATTCCACACTTCTGGCGATTTGCCTATCCTCGGCGTCTCTTCAGTCACGTTTACGAACGGTTTCGCCGCCTCGGCCACTCGTGATGTCGTTATCGACGCCGCCAAGGACATCTTGTCGATCGTGATTGCGCCGTCGCAAATCTCGTACAAAGTGTTCGCTTTACCAATCGTTAGTTTTTCAATCTTTCTCTTTCCCTTGCTGTCGTCGTAGTGTTCGCCGATGTGACCAACTGGTTTAAACCTCACCTGTAACGCCACGCCGTGTTGCTTCAACGTCCCGAATTGTCTCGAAAAACTCTCCCCGCCATCAAAATCGTCCGGCAGTTTCGGATGAATCTCCGACTCGATCTGCACGCCATTCGCGACTACGAATCGTAAAACAGAGCTCGTTCTCACGATCGCCTTTTTCTTCTCTCCCGCGTTTTTGGCGTTCTCATCGTCGTACTCATCATCATCATCATCGAACGGTGCGAGTTTCAAGCGAATTCTCTGTCCGACGTGCGGTCCACACGTCGCTCGAATCTGTTCCGGTTTTTTCTTTGTGTCCGGTACGAAATGCGCGATCACGATCTCTTTTTTTTTATGATGACCGGCGTTGTCGGAGTAGGAGTCGTAGTAGTCGTCCTCAATCTCCACGCGCACGGTTGCCATTATTACTACGACGAGTATTATCTCAGAAGAGCACCACCCGCAAAGTCGTCGTTTGCAGAGAGAGAGAGATCTGTTTTGTTGATTGATGTTCTTTTTTTTATAGTAATGTGGAATTTTATGCGTTTCTTTTTAAATTAATTCTTTTACAAAGGCCGTGTGTAGGGGTTTTTGTTTCCATTCTTTCACGTGTGACAATCAAGACTTTTTTCTTTTCTTCACTTTGCGCGGCTGCTCACACAAAGTCGAAGAAGACAAAGAAGAAGATAAAAAGAGAAAATAATGGGCTTAACGCGCTCTTTGTTCATGAAACGCGGTTCCGGTTTTGGTGACGATTCGGAAGAGAAAGAACAACGACGCAATAACTACGGAAGCGATTCTTTGGATGATGGGGGACGCGCTTTGGGGGAGGAGACGGAATTAGTCGAAGAGGAATTACGAATAAACAACAAGAACAACAGAAACCCAGTCGCGAAAGCGATGTCGTCCTCGATTGGCGTGTTAGCGACTGTTGGATTGTTCATATACGGGTTCGGGATGCTGTATGGAAACAAGGACTTGGCGATTTTGGGGCGGTGGCGGATGACTTCGTTGAGTAGTCCGTAGGGGAGGATTATACACACGCGGGCCCGCTTTAGCTCGAGTGAGAACCCCTTTGTAGTACTATATTTTTGTTGTACATTTATTTATATATCATCATCATACTAATTATAACAATCATCACTTCTTTATGAAGACGAGCTCGAGAGCGAATGCGCACCGCGTTGTCGAGTTGTCTTTCCCGAAATAGCCGCAATTGACGACCGGTATCGCTATCGTCGGCGGCGAGAGACGCGTCTTCTTCTTCTCCTCGTCTTTCGTAAAGAAGGAAGAGTTTTTGTCGAAGAGTTGATTGAAAGAGTTTCGGCAGGCAAACTCTGCATCTTTTTTCGTCCCGTGCTTTTCAGAATAGTACACTTTAACGGACGTAGCGTCGAATAAAGCGAGTTTGTACGTTTCGCGGATGCGTTCGAAGTACTCTGCCACGTCGACTCTTTCGTCCTTCTCGTCCTCGTCGCCGAGACGCTCGAAGAAAATCAAAACTCTCGCCCACTCGTTTACGCGGCCGATATACTTTGCTGTTTCTTTAAAGTTACCGAATACGTTTGTTCGTGCGTCAAAACAAAGCTCTCCGTTGGTGTAGGAATCCTCGTCCATCGAGTTAGGTGATAACACGAGCGAAGACGCTAAGATTGGTTCGATTTCCATCGCGGCGTTTTTCGGGAGCATCGGCACCGTCAAAAATAAGGACATGAACAAACCGCTCAGTTTTTCTCGCATAAAAATACAATCTGGATCCGTCATGTCGCTTATATTTTCTCCCCCAACGTACACGTCCTGATTCGTGTACTTGTTGTCCTCTTCTTTCTCCTCTTTCACGACGAGAGGATCGCAATACGGTTCGCTCGGATCCCAAACGTGATTACGGCAGTATTCCTTAAACGACACAGAGTGCACGCTTTCATCCCCAGTCTTTCTGCTCGATGACGCGTAGAATGTTGTTTGCACGGCTTGTTTCGCGAACGACACTTTTTCGCTGCCGTTGTTTTTGCATATCTCTTCGCGAATCTGATGACACGATTTCACGCACCGTCGCGCCTCCTCGTACACGTTCGATTCTAAATCTAAATTTCTAGGTTGTATGCCGATTTGTCCAGCGACGTATAGAAATGGGCCAGCTCCACGCAATTGCGCGTACGGACCGATACATGCCGGCGCCCACGCGGATATAGAAGCCACGTGTAAACTCTTTATTCTTTTCGAGCGTGATAAAACCATTGCGAGTATAAAACTAATATCATCTTTCAGCGGTAACGCGACACACGCTCTCGCGCTTGGTTCAACTGCGCGCATGTGTCGCGAGTACGCGGCATTGAAAGAACCAAAATCATCCATAGATTTCAAATAACAATGCGTCATCGTCGCATGTTCTTCGATGGAAAATATTCCTCCTTCGCGTTTTAAGGCTGATTTGAGCTCTTCAAATGCCTCGTCTGCGTTGGCTTTGTTTTTACACCGCAACCATACGGTTCTACTTTCGTTGTCGCTAATGCTATTGCTCTCGCTGCTCTTGCTGCTGCTGCTGCTGCTGCTGCTACTACTACTACTACTACTACTACTACTACCATCGCTGCTGCTACTATTCATACGTTGCAAGTATACAGCCACGTTTGGACTCAACTTTGCATTATCATCGTGAGTATCGAGAGAACGTAGCGAAAGAGAGGTCGGAGGAGGAGGAGGAGGAGGAGTCGCGACGTAATCGTCGGGTACCCATACAACCTCTCCATATTCTTCATTCGCGTTGTCTTTTATACCATCGTTAT
>Ga0209091_10002359_pt1 | contig 15980 bp, 15 predicted proteins | sample ArcticOcean_MG_C_6_FD_187438 | JGI IMG/M metagenome (GOLD analysis project Ga0209091, IMG submission 187438) | Marine microbial communities from western Arctic Ocean - ArcticOcean_MG_CB8_128 (SPAdes) (version 2) | ecosystem: Environmental > Aquatic > Marine > Oceanic | place: Arctic Ocean...
ATATTAAATTATATTATCTCTTTTATCCTTTTTTGTAAATCATCCCTAAACGCGGATGTTTGGTTCCTTTATAGGTGTGTCCTTTGTATACAAATGACGGTTTCCCAGCTTTTTTAGCGGCGAGCATCATTTTAAAGTATTCGTTAATTTTTCTCTTTTTCTTTGTTTTTCCTGGCGTCTGTTTTTTTTCGCGTTTACTGTGTTTCTTTGTTTTTCCCGACGGTCTAGCAAGGTCCATTGCAGTAGCCTGGGGTTCCGCGTCTTGTTTTGCGTGTACCTTCATTAAAGTCGCTATATCTTTTTCAAGTTTTGTAACGCGTTTTTCTAAATCACTTGTCTTAGTCATTATATATTAATGGGAGAAATAAAATTAAGCACCACACATCAAACATTCTTCCTCATCCAAGTTTGTTTCGGTATTTGTTGGTTCAATAGTGAATTGTTGCGGGGCTGCTTTTGCTTTTGTTCTAAGATAATAAATTCCGGTTTTTAAACCACAGCTCCAAGCGAACATATGCATGGCAGTTAATTTCTTATAGTCTGGGTCTTTCATCCACAAATTGGTACTTTGACTTTGACAAATATACGCACCTCTATCTTTGGCCATTTCCAATACGTGTTTCATTGGAATTTCCCAAACAATTTTGTATTTTTCTTTTATTGTTTTTGGTAAATCTAGTTGTTGAACAGAGCCGCCATTTGCAATAATACTATTCTTGATCTCATCATTCCATTTATCAAGTGCAATTAATTCGCTCATCAGATGCTTATTTACTATAACAAATTCACCCGCTATTGTGCGCCTAACATAAATATTGCTGGTAAAAGGCTCAAAACATTCGTTATTTCCCAAAATTTGACTGGTTGAAGCGGTTGGCATTGGCGCAACCAATAACGAATTTCTTAAACCAAATTTAATAATGTTATTTTTGAGAGATTGCCAATCATATCTGTTACCAGGGTTAACATCCCACATATCAAATTGGAGAATTCCTGATGCGGCGGGACTATCGGAAAAACTACTATATGAACCGGCTAAGTTTGGATGTTTCTCGCATTGCATGAGTTCTGCTTTTTTAAGTTCAGTAGTTTTAATTAATTCAATTACTTTATTGTCAACTGTTAACATGGTGGTATTTGAAGCGGCTAATACATCAGGAGTACTTAATATTTCGTGCGAATGAATATCGGTTTTACCATTAAAATTTTCCATTTTGGAATGAATATAATTAATATCCAACAATCGTTCTTGTGCGATTTCATTGCTTCTCTCCAAAGCTGCGTGGTAAATGGTTTCAAATATCTTTGTATTTACCTCTTTGGCCATATCAGAATGAAATGGGATATCCATCAATGCTAAAGCATCAGCAAAACCCTGAACACCAATGCCGATGGGCCGATGGAGCATATTTGAACGCCTAGTTTTTTCTGTAGGGTAAAAATTTACGTCGATAACCTTATTTAAATTATCTGTTATAATTTTCGTGATCTCGTGTAGCTTGTCATAATCGAATTCTGCTCTTAAAACTTTAACTAATTCCGTATAAGGACCAAGATATTTTTCATCCACTATAATTTGCGGAAAGGTTTTTACCTCCACTTCATATGTGCATTTAAAGAGATGTTTAAAACTATCCATCTCTCCCGACGTTACTTCCAATACTTTATATTTAATATCGTTTTTATCTAACATTTTTTTGGCCATTTTACAGTAAATGCAATCGGATTTTGTATACAGTTTTACTGAATTCCAACCAGTTTCTTTCTTTTTAATAAATTTAGGTAAACCAATGCTGGCCAAATTGCAAACGGCTGTTTGGTCGGCATTAGAGTATTCTACTATTTCTGTACATTGTGATGTTATTATACCATTAAAAATACCGGCATTTCTTTTTTTTTCTGTAAAGCAAAATGTTTTATCTTGTCTACCATTGTCTTCTATATGAGTGATTTTGACAAATTGCACAGCATTTCTTTGAGGTTTGCGCACATTAATAATTAATCTTTTTGGTGAAAATCCCAATTGTACTAATTTTTGTAAATCATTTGACCCAATTAATAATCGCCATAGTTTTTTTGATTCATAATAATCCATCCCGCCTTTTCCATTGGGCAAATAAGAAGATCTTTCATTCATATTTAATGTTACTTTGCTGGAAATACCACAAGTTTGCAACATTAATTTTATTTTTAAAAGGAATTCTTTGTGAATACACGAAATTTGCATTGCTTGGTTTGTGTCATTTTTTGCTATAGAACCATCACCATCACAATACCCAGCAAACCAATCTAATTTACTTTTTAATGAATAATTGGAAGGGACAAAAAATTTATCTTTTAAATCAACGGGTAAAGTACAGTTTAATTTGTTATTTATTTCTTCTCCAATGGAGCGATAATCTAAATATTCTAATAATTTAATTTTTTCACCATATAGTGAAATGTGTGGTTTTTTCATATAAGAAATACCACAACAATATTCACTGATTTCATTATTTCTCTGATAATCAATGTGTCTTTTACAATATGATTTTCCTTCTAAAGATTTAAAGTTGCATTTTCTTTCTTCATTGCTGGTTATATTAGTATAGGTTCCGTCAGCGCTAAAAATACCGTTAGTATAAGCATATTTCAACTCCTTTTTGTTATCAATAATTGGATATTCACATTTAATAAGTTTCATATTTGGTTTCAGATTTTGCGCCTCTACCATACTTACATTTTTGCTATTAATAATATCCTGTTTCATATTTGATGTTGGGTATTTTGTTTGAATATAGAATTTATGATATTTCGTGCATGTTAATTGTGAACCATCTGAAAATTCAATTGTAATCAGTTCCGAATTATCACTTGTCTGTTTAATAGTTGTTTCACTAAATTCCTTTCCATTCCATACATTTACGGTTTTATTTATAAGAGTTTGTATTTCTATATGTCCTTTATCTGTTAAAATTAATGTTTCTGGTGCTACACATAAATTTGAACTCTTTATGGTGCCAAGATTTTGTTGGTTGCTTTTTTTATTACATGCGTCTTTATAAAGCATATATGGTGTCCCTGTTTCCATTTGCGAATCAAGAATTTTAAACCACACTTCTCTGGCTTTCACTTGTCGCAAACCTTTACCTTCTTTTTCATAATGTTTATATAAAATATCAAAATCTTCACCATATGTATCGCTCAGACCTTTACATTGGTCAGGACACATTAAAGTCCACATTTCATCATTTTTAACTCTGCGCATGAATTCATCCGGGATCCATAATGCATAAAATAAGTCTCTTGCTCTTTGCTCCTCGTCGCCGTGATTTTTCTTCATATCTAAAAATGCCATAATATCCCCGTGCCAGGGCTCGATGTAGATAGCAAATGAACCATTCCGCTTTCCACCACCATTGTGGACAACACCATTATGAATCAAATAATTATGTGTTTTTATAAGCTGCAAATCATACAGCGTTCCTTCATAAGTGGACTGTTTAATATCCGATATGCGCGTGTAAATAAGATTATCATGCTCAAAAAATTTATGAAACTGACCCTTTTCAATCGAAAAGAGGTCGGCAATATCCTTTGTTTTTGGAATTCTTAAACAATACGATATTTTTTTATTTTCAATGGTGTCTCCATATCTTGTTTCGTGTTTTTCACCAATTCTATCACGGACGTAACCACCTGTGGGTATGCCCATTCTCAGTAATAAATATCTTAACGATTCTACCAATTTAATAGATGTGGTATCAAATACAATTTCATTTGTAATACAACCATCGCTGTCAATTAAGCCCTTTACGATATATTTAATCTTTTCTATTGGAAGATTTAACCACTTCGCATGAATATATTTTTCTTTGTTCTCGTTGTAAAGAGTCGCGTATCTAAATGGTAACGCTAGACTTTTATTCCATCGTATTCTTGAGGTATTGTTTTCAGTATTTATAAAATATTTGACACACTTTTTGACCAAATACTCTTTTATGAAATTTAAGTTATCCCGTTTATTTGTCGAATGTAATGATACATAACAACTGGTGGACGAATTGTTCATAGAACCGTCTCCCAATAATAACCCGTACATGTAACAGTCTTCCTGGGTTAGTTGCATATCGTCTTTTTCATATTTTGGTTTTGTAAATATAAGCATGTCATCTGTAGTTAAATCTTTGGCGTCCGTCCATGCCGGTTTTATGATTTGCTTAATAATTCTGTTCTTGATTACCGAATAGTTTAATCCTTTTGATTGATTTTTAAGACAATACACCGGATGTTCTGGTGTAATTGTGAGTGGTGTGAATGAATGTATTGAATTAATAATCAATGTATCTCCAGTATAAGAATGTTCGAGTACATTATTGATTGTTTCACAACCATCAGTTGTAAATATTTTAGTATCTCCCGCAACACAGTGTTGGATTTCCATTGGTCCATTTGTGGTGTAAATAATCGTTTCTGGGGTTATACATTGATCAACGTAGCGCGCAGTATTATTAAATACTCTGAGCATCGGGACTATCCCATTGGAATTACCGTTTGTTCCTCGGATATGCGAACCAGAAGCTCTTACATTGTGAATATGTAAACCAATTCCACCCGCCCATTTACTGATTTTCGCACAATCGGATAGAGTTTCATAAATACCAGAAATACTGTCATCTTTCATAGCCAATAAATAACATGAAGATAGCTGACTTCGTGGAGTGCCTGCATTAAAAAGAGTGGGGGTCGCGTGTGTAAAATATTTTTGACTCATAGCATCATATGTGGTTTTAACTTTTGTAAAATTATTACCCCAAATACCCAATGCAACTCTTAACCACATATGTTGCGGCCTTTCTACTATTTTCTTATTAACACGCATTAAATAGGCTCTTTCCAATGTTTTAAAACCGAAATAATCAATTAAATAGTCTCGTTCATAATTGATAATATTTTCTAACGCATCTTTATTATTATCTACAATATCCCATAATTCATTAGAAATAAGTGGGTATTGTTTATCATTAATATCCTTAAAATGATATAATGTGGACATTGTTTCGTGGAAGGTTTTCGGTGTATTTTTATGATGATTGGATATAAGAATCCTACTTGCAAGTTCGCCGTAATCGCCGTGTGTTGTTATAAGCGATGCGCATTGCTGTGCTGTCAACTCGTCAATTTGAGTAGTCGGAATCTCGTCATATAAGCGATCAATAATTTTTTGAACGAGCGATGTGTAGTTCACCGATAAATCACTGCCACCTAATTTTTTCACACGAGTAAGGATTTTATCGAAAGAAATATTTTCTTTTTGTCCATTTCGTTTTAGTACACAATCTTCATTATTCATTCTTATTCTTGTATATCGGGAAAATTTTAAATAATTATTCTATAAATATTATATTTTACAATACTTATAAAATTTATCTTCTACGAGTTTTTCTTCTCTTTTTGCGTTTTCTTTTGGTTTTCTTTCTTTTGGATTTTTTTCTTTTGGATTTCTTTCTTTTGGATTTCTTTCTTCCACCTGCAAGGTCAAAAAGGTTATTAGGATCATCTTTTATATATTCATTGAACAACGCTGTCTTTTTGCGCGCCATTTTGCCACGAGCTTGGACCACGACATCATCTGCATCAGATCGTGTATCATCGGTTTGTTTAATCTCCCCAGCTTCACTTTTGGCATCACATTTTTCTGACTCTGGTCCAGATAAACATTTTAAAAAGTCTCGTAGTTTTTTCCCGACCCCTGTTTGTTGTAAGTCATACCAATCTTTAAGGTAATCAATGATATTACTCTCCGTCGGCAAGTCGGACCCCTCGTTTAAAAAATCTACGACAGTGAGTAAATGATCTTTGACCATTGTGTTGTCATCATACATCGTCTCCGGAAATGTTTTCTTAATGTTTGATTTGAGAGAGACGACGAGTGTATCAATATCGGAACGCACGGGATTTTTACTATCTGCCCAAAATATAGCGTTATTAATATTAAACCCAAAGATAGAATTGTCACCTATCATTCTATTTATGTCAAGAGAAGATAAATCTGCTCTCTTTGGTTGGTTTATAAAATATAATGAATTTCTTGTTGAAAAACTCATTAAGGCATCCGCGTATTTTTTCAAATATTCGTTACATATTCGGGATTCAAAACCTGGATATATTGTAAATGCGGTACCAAATACATTTCTCCAATTCATCTGATGTGAGTTAAATACTTGTCTATTTACCAAATTATTAATTTCTGTAAAATAACTACATTTAATCATCCATTCTGATAACATCAATTGATTTTCAATCTCTGGGCTGATCTCGACGCCTTTTATAAGACTTTTCAGATAACCCAAGTTAGCTTTTTTATTTCCTTGTAGCTTTAAATTACTCATAACCCCAAAAAATGGTTGAAAATTATCCTTCTTTTTTTGACCACTATACTTCCCCGATGAACGATAAAATGGTAGTTTATATTGTAAATTACCCAACAAGTCTAAATATGGAGTTTTTAATGTTACTAATAATATTAATCTTTTATTGGGATTCAATGGTTCTGCATAATATCCCAATACTTGTATATCATTCTCATTTAATTCTATAATTCCTTCATTCTCTCTTTCTAAACGGAGTTGGTTTGCATCACTTAATAAAGACGACATAATGAATATATAATATTAAAATATTATATTTGTTATCTATATATGAAAAAAGATTTATGTTTAAAGGTAATGATAGCTGTGTTAGCTGTTTTAGGCATCTCTGTTATTCTAAATAAAAAAGAAGGATTTTTAAATTTAGCACCGGGTGTATTTCCTGATAGCGATACAAAAGGTTTATTATATCCAACTTATCAAATGAAAAACAACCCTGGTCTCTCCGATTTAGATATGGAAAGAGCATATAAATTATATCCAACGTTCGCGGTTGGTTCTTACGCACAAATTACAAATAATAAAAGATATTGGTCCACGCCCTGCAATGGTTTGACCATGCCAACTGATATGTGTGGTGGATTATATAAGTTAAGACACTGTGATCATGCGCCTGTTGTTCCTCCCAAAGAACATTGTAATCGAGTAAATTACTATTGTGGTAAATAATTATATTTCCAAAGCAAAAGATTTTAATGTTTGGGTATCAATTTTCAGATTTGAAATCGTTGTATTTTGAGGTTTGAGCGGCGGGGTTGTGATTGCTAATGTCGGACCTTTCTTAACGCGTTTTTTGGGTCTTCTATGTTCATAACCATCTTCTCGTTCTTTTAAAACAATATCCCATACTTCTTTTAATTTATGTTTTATAGCATTAAACCATAATTTATTTCTACGCACCAATACACACGATATGGTTTTTAAATAACAATATGTGTCTTCAATCCACGTTAGCGTTGGGTTAGCATCTACGGTTTCATCACGCCATATTTCATATTGAGAAAATGTAGAAATATTCAGTGGGGTATATTTATATATTGGTTTTGAACCATCATTGAAACATAGTATAATGCTTTTTCTATTACCATCCGCGGTTTTATTGAATTCTCCATCGGCTAAGTAATCTTCTTCTGTTTCATATTGTTTAAATGCCGTTTCTAGAAAATCACACTCGTCTAAATTCAAACATTCCATTTGCATTTGCATCTGAACCCAATATTCCTTTTTGGGAATGCCGCATATTTCCCTCGTTGTCGGATTTTTAATCTCCAAAGCACGCCCATATCGTGGATTATCTAATTTTACATTAATACCATCCGGTGATGCCGCAAGATGAGGATGATTATCATTTTCTATACACCCATAATCACCTATTTCAGTATCGTATAAATACTCATAAATCAATACAGACAGGGGTTCAAATTTATGACCGTGGTGCATTGCCGAGGTAGTATTTATTCTGGAATATTTTGCACTATTAATAGGTTTACATTTATCTAGTATGATTTGGTTTTTCGTAGAGTCGTGTTCCAACGCTTTCCAAGCACTACTCGCCGTAATATGATTCCACCTGAAATTAAACCATTCAATAGTGCCTTGTTCGTGGGTGTCTTTTTTCTTGATATTTTTTAAGATTTGAGAATAAGGCCTTTTGTTTTTAGGTGTTGTAATTTTGGTCGTTTCGGAACGTTTTATACCATAGAATTCAAAATAACTATAAATACCCTCATCGATCAACTCCGACAAATTTAATTCGATAAGGAAATTTGTATTGTCATGAAGCACCTCTAATATATGATACGTATGTTCAAATACTCTATGTGTAAAATCTTTATAACGATATTCTTCGATATTATTGCTTATAAAGTCGTCTATAATCAAATAAACGCTCTCTCTAAGCTCGTCTATATCTGTTTCTTGAATTTGTTTTGGAACAGATAAAGAATGAATAATATTTGTCAAAGAAGGCAATTCATTCATTTGTGTATTACTATTATTTATAAGCTTTCTTTTATATCAATTTTATTTTTCTTTCGCTTTGGTGCCAACCCTTTTAATGTTGATTTTTTTTTATCTACACGACGCAGTGTAAATTTTTGTTTAATCTTATTAAATGTCAAACCAGGAATAGCTTTAATACGACCGGTTTTAACATCATAATTTACATCTTTAACACGTTGTAGTTTTTTTCTATCAAGGGAGTCATTAAGATATGTATGTAATCTTTTTTTATCAGGGATTGTTAAATTTTTCTCAGTTGCAAAATGTGTTACAAAATGGGTTATTTTTTTAAGTTTTGTGGACCGACCCAATTTGCTCCAAGGTTTATTTTTATTTTGAGCTTTTTCTTTTGTTAAAAAATCATCCAAATTATCAGAGTTTGCTTTAGTTGAAATAATTTTGGAATTATTATTTAATAGCATTGTTTGGTATTTAATATTTTTAAGTTCTTGGCATTCTTCACTCATTGATATATATTAATATAAAGACATCGGTTTATATTATTTTTTTAACAAGTTAGGGATATTCATTATTTTTTTAGCCATGTGTTCAAGGTTTTTTTTGAAGTTATGAAGAATGTATGCTTCGCTTGCAATGATTGTTGCCGCAATGAAAAAACCCATAATAACAACAATTGACTCACTGCTTATAAAATTAAATTTGAAATAATTGGATATTAAGTCATTGGTTTTGTCCATTATCAATGATATAAATTGTCCCGGCAAAAGATATGTCATTAGTAACATGATAAATGCCATTGACCACCCTCTCGCTATACTACCAGTACGCTTTGTTTCACGAGTTATAATATATGTTAGGCCTAATAACGCCATGTAATTAATTATAGTTTGTGAAGAAAACCCATACATAGTTAATGGGGTTGGTGGGTATAAATGATCCCATACTTTTAAAGGGCCACCATGCCAAGAAATTACGGTCGCTATAAGATCTATATTTGGCATATATGCTTCCAAAATACCATACATTTGACTTTTAAACAATATTACTGGGATTAAAATAACAAAAATAATAAAAAATAAAATAAATCCAACAACTGTTTTTTTAATATCAACATTTATTTGATTTTTTTTTTCATGATGAAGATTTACGATATTTTGCGAATAATTATCTGGGGTCATTAATATATATGCATAAAAAAATTATTATCAATACAATTAAAAAACAAGAACGAAAAATTGTTAAAAAATGGAATAATAAAGATTATTTGTTAAATATGAATAATCATATTCCTATTGTGAATCAATTATATCTAGGGCAAACATTTACGGGTTCTGTATGTGCAAAGCGTGAAATACTTAGAAAGTTAAATAGCTACAAGCATCAAGATACAAAGAAAAATAAGTATTCTTCTGAGTTTATTGATGAATCTCAATTATTTGAAAAATTGGTGATATCGAAGTTAAAATGTTATTATTGTAAAAAAAAAGTTCTTCTTTTATACGAAAATAGCAGGGAACCCATACAATGGACATTGGATAGGTTGAATAATGAAATAGGTCATACTAACGACAATGTAGTTATCTGTTGTTTGAAGTGTAATTTGGAGAGAAGGTGTTTAAATGATGAAAAATTTTTATTCACAAAACAAATGAGATTGATTAAAAAAAAATAAATATATTTATTCTTATATGTCTCAAAAATATATTTATTGGGTATGGGGAAATGGAGGAATAATGAAAAAATCTCTCCGAGAAACAAATAAACAAGCGAAAATACAAGAAAATACAGCACCATTGGACGAAAAAATAGAAAATCGACGACAGAATGATCGTGAGTTAAATAGCGAACGCCTTAGTCAAAGAGAGATGATAATACAGACAAGTATTAATCCTTTTTTATCAGACCATAATTATCTGGATGATTTACAAGTGCAAGACGAATTTTTAAGACCAAAGGACAGCAATATTAAAGGTGAGGAATAATAAGTATTTAAAGCTCAGAGGCACAATGCATATATACAATGAACAATACACAATATGCTACGCAGAATAATCTATTATTAAATACATTGTTGCAGTATTATGGGCGCGATGATAATTTAAGTAAAATTTTATCGATAATAAATGGTCATTCTAGGGAGTCATTAAGATTAATAGATTGGTTTGTAACAAATTACGCAAAAGCTAAATTTATTGGATACGATTTGAAAGATAAACACGACCGAGTTAAAAGGTTTAAAGTATATATTGATTATAAATTAAAATTAAAAGCGTATTCTAAAAAACGATTTGACCCATTTTGTCGCTGGGATAGAATTGTTATTCCTTATAAAAATGAATTGCATATTCAGACAACTATTGGTCAACTAAATTTTTTCAAATGGGCACTAGAGAATAAGATTTTGGATTATATAAGAGAACATTTAGACGAAATAGAGAAGGATATGAACAGACGAAATTCCACATCCAAAAATCGCGTTACTAAAAAAAAAATAAAAACAAGAAAGAAAAGACAAGAATTATCTTGTTCAGCAACAAAAAGCATTCGCAAAGAAGAGGTTAAAATAGTAGTGAAGTTTGATTAAATTGAATATTTTATTTGTTTATTAAAATTTAATAAACAAATATGAGCATACATTCATCGGAATCTAAGATCTGGTCGTCGTCGAGTGGTGAGAGTGTACCACTAGATAAGAGCGAGTGGCCCACAGATCATTTTAGTAACGATTTACGATTGATGGCTGCAACTGTAACTAGGTTAGAATTATGGGATTGGTTTAGAACTGAAAGTCCGCCAGAAAATCAAGGCTATAGTTGGTGGTCTCATCCGAATATTGATAAAATTTCAGATAACTTACAGAATGATTATGGAAAGCTTGATAATCCACATAGTGGAGCTAGTTTTGCGTGTTCAATGCGAAATATGCAATCAATTGCGAAAGAAGGGTTTTCGACGTGGAAAACTCAATATATTAGAACAGTAATCAGATAAATTAATAAAGACAAAATCAATTACTTTTATAATAAACTTTTTTATGGGAAATAAGATGTCAATCAGAAAAGTAGGATTTGAAGATATACAATTTGTGATCAAGCATAAAAAAAGGAACTATGTATTAATTAATACATTAACTATTACTGAGCAAAATTGTTTGATACCCGATACAATTGCAATAAAAGATGAAGAGGCTATCATTAACAAGCATTTAAACAAGAATATTCATATAATTATTTACGGTAAAAATGCAAATGACGAAAGCATTTTTAAAAAGTATGAACAATTATTAACATTGGGGTGTAATTCGGTGTTTGTATACACTGGTGGATTATTTGAGTGGTTATTATTGCAGGATATTTACGGAAAAGATGAATTTCCTACAACTAGTGATGAATTGGATATACTAAAATATAGAACAGAGTCTGTTTTGCAAAATAGATTATTGTTAGAAAACGTAGATTAGAGTAATAATGTAAAACAAGCGTCAAACAATATATAATTAGATGTAATAAAGTTAGGATGTGCACTTGGTGTACATATATGGATCGGTAGCATAATTTGTTTTTGGTTCAATGTGTTTCAATATAAAACTACTAATTTTATTTAATGGTTGTATACCAAGTGAATCTATAAAATCGATGTTACCATCGAAAATCAATACTGGTTTTTTTAAATTATTAATCCATCCAGCATGGTAGTCATGACACTGTTTTAAATACTCTAATGGTATATTCTCTCCGGGACGACCCCTAATATCAACCCGTTCTTTGCTTTTTTCAGGTGTAGTATTTATATAAATTAACCCAGTTATAGGGATATCTTCGATAAACTCATCAAACCATTTCAAATATATTTGGTAGTTCACTTCCTCTATTTTACCTTCATCATATAACATTTTTGCGAATACTTCTTTATCTGTAAAGACGGAGCGTTCTGTAATTAAAATAGCCGTTGGATTCTCTTTAATGACTCGTTTTAATAGCGATAATCTTGAAATATATGCCATCATCTGAAACGAAAAAGCGTACTTGGGTTGATCTGCATAAAATTTTTCTAATATTGTTTTCCCATCACGGTCTTTAATATCATTCCATTCAGACACTGGTTCTTGGACATAGATGACATGTGTATGCGCTATATGACGTAATTTTTCACTAAGAATCCCAACCAATGTCGATTTTCCAGAGCCTATATTGCCTTCGATGCTAAATATATTTACCATTTTGTATAACCTAAATATTTATAATTTAAGTTGTTTCAATTTAGTAAAGCTTATTAAAAAATTGATTATAGAGATATTAGTTGATTAATATTATACATAAACTTAGATATGGACTTAAGTCAACAAAAACTCAGCGGAGAAGAATGGGATGCCTTAGAAAGGCCTGTTTCGAAGGAGGAACAACGAATTTTGGAGATGATTCATGGTGGATATGATAATATTAATATCCTGTTTAATGATACCCAAAGTTTAATAAATTTTATTAAAATTTCAGAGAATAAAGATATGCATCACGAATATTTCTACGAAAAATATTTTAAAAAAGACATGGATGCTCTTAAAAAGAAATATTTGGTGGGTATTTTCCCAGAGAAGAAGAAGAAAAAGAAAATGAAATTATTGAAAAAACGCGAATTAATTCGAATAGCCAATGTAGATAAAAAAATAGATTCAATGCACGATCAGATTATAGAATTTGTGTTGTTATTAATATTAAAACATTTCTTAAAGTTTAATAAAAAATCCCCTGATAATAAGAATACATATTATTCATACTACACTCTTGGTCAAATATTGAAGTATGAAATACGTAATATAAATCCGTATGTGGCAGAGTTGATACATACTGTTCTTGGTCATTTCAAAATTAAAAAAGAACAATTAATCAAATACGCATTTGAACTTATTGAGCAAAATAAAGATGTTCATAAGTACCGCGATACAAAATTATATGAACATCAAAAACGCATAATTACATTGTGTAAAGTCCCTGGTCCTAAATTATATTTATACCAAGCCCCAACAGGGATGGGAAAAACATTAACCCCAATAGGTTTAGTTTCCCCGCATGACCCTGATTCAGATAGAATCAAGAAAAATTTAAATGAAAAAATAATGGAATCATCCATTTTACTATCCCAAATAGACCCTGATAAAACAGAGTCGATTAAAAACAAAATTAACAAATTAAAAGATGAATTAAAATCCATCCCTAAAAAACGAAGAATTATATTTGTATGCGCGGCAAAGCATATTGGTTTACAATTGGCGAAATCTTGTATAGCATTGAATATTAAGATAGCTGTTGCCTTTGGTTGTCAAGACCCGGCGGGTATTAGATTGCATTATTTCGCAGCAAAAGATGTTGTTAAAAATAGGCGCACGGGGGGTATTTTCCGCGTAGATAATAGTGTGGGAGATAATGTTCAAATTATAATCTCTGATATTCAATCTTATTTACCTGCGATGAGATATATGTTAGCATTCAATGCCCCAGATGAATTGACTTGGTATTGGGACGAACCAACCATTACTTTAGATTATAAGGAACATGAATATCACGAAATATTGAGAAAAAATTGGCAGGAAAATTTAATTCCGAATATAATATTATCATCTGCAACATTGCCAAAACAGGAAGATATTGCGCCGTGTATTCAAAGTTTTGTAAGTAAATTCAATGCGCGAAATGTGGATAGCGTTCTAAGTCACGATTGTGCAAAAACAATCCCTATTTTGGATACAAATGGTTTCGCAATTCTCCCTCATTTAGTTTATGAAGACTTTTCAAATCTCAAAAAATCCATTAAACATATTAAAAATTATCAGACACTATTGAGACATTTTGATCTAAAAGAAGTTACGCGTTTTATAATGTATGTTAATAAACATGTTGACCTTAAAGATAGATATAAAATTAATAATTATTTTGAAGCAATTTCAGAAATAAATGTTATTAGTATTAAACAATATTATTTGAAATTATTATTAGCTTTAAAAGATAATTATTCGAAAGTGTATGAACATTTCCAAAAGAAACGAAGTGCTGTATACGAATCAACTATCAAGTTAACTACCTCTGACGCATACACCCTAACAGATGGACCAACGATTTATATGGCACAAGACGTAGAAAAAATTGGTAAATTTTGTCTAAAATTAGCATCTATTCCCGCGGCTGTGTTGGATGTAATAATGAAAGCTATTTATTCAAACGATTTATTGCGACAGGAAATTGGCATTATTGACCGAGAACTGGCTACGATGGACAATGTGGAGGAATCATCAAAAAAAAAGGGTTCGGACAAAAATAGGTCTCAAAAGACTAAAAAGTTGAGCAGAAATACTCCAACCGATATGGAGACCAAAAAGAAAGATTTGCAAAGACAAATGGACGGGTTGCGAGGTAATCTGGTTAAGATAGAGTTAGATAAAGAATTTGTGCCAAACACACTCGACCATCTCAAAAAATATTATAAATCAGAATGGTTGGGGAGATCTTTTACATCAGATATACCGGAATCTGCTGTAGAAAAGATTATGTTATTGGAAGTAGATTCTATTTGGAAAGTATTGTTATTGATGGGAATCGGGGTATTTACTAACCACGCATCAAGGGATTATGTTGCAATAATGAAGGATTTGGCGCAGAACCAACAATTATATTTGATTATTGCTTCAACTGATTATATTTATGGCACAAATTATCAATTTTGCCATGGATATATTGGAAAAGATTTGAAAGATTTAACACAAGAAAAATTAATTCAAGCTTTGGGACGAATAGGAAGAATGGATACGAAAAAGGAATATAGTATTCGACTAAGATTTAAGGGATTTATTGATACATTATTTATGCCTAGCACAAATAAAGTTGAGGTAAATAATATGAATCGTTTGTTTGTATAAAGTATATTAATAACACCCGCCTCGTAGTCGGAGCACCAAATGAAGTGTGGCTTCCTTTTGAATGTTGTAATCGGTTAAAGTGCGACCATCTTCCAATTGCTTTCCAGCAAAAATAAGCCTTTGCTGGTCAGGAGGGATACCCTCTTTATCCTGAATTTTCGCTTTCACATTTTCAATAGTATCAGATGGTTCAACATCCAATGTAATAGTTTTGCCTGTCAGAGTTTTTACGAAGATTTGCATATTATATACAATATAATATAATTTTTATTTAAGTCAATTTTCATAAATTTATGTAGCAAGTATGAAGGCAATAGCATTAAATATGCATACAATCCATCGTGTTAAGTTCGTTTCCTATTAAGTTACGTCATACGTAATTGGTGAAATGGAAATACTGTATTTTTTTTTCATATGACGATATATATTAACCCCTATTCTTCTAAAATACCACGAAATAATAAAAGCCATTCCTAATATTATAGACCTGGATGCCGAAATAGCATGGTTAATTATATAAGCCACCATAATTAGTGATAACATTCCTATCATCCCTTCTATTATATGGTCATCTGTTAGTAACACAATGCGGGGCATCTTATATATACTAGATATTTTAAGCTTTTCCACCTCTTCCACCACCTCTTCCGCCGCCACCTCCGCCACCTCTTCCGCCGCCACCTCTTCCGCCGCCACCTCTT
>Ga0209091_10002360_pt1 | contig 15978 bp, 13 predicted proteins | sample ArcticOcean_MG_C_6_FD_187438 | JGI IMG/M metagenome (GOLD analysis project Ga0209091, IMG submission 187438) | Marine microbial communities from western Arctic Ocean - ArcticOcean_MG_CB8_128 (SPAdes) (version 2) | ecosystem: Environmental > Aquatic > Marine > Oceanic | place: Arctic Ocean...
AATACATTTTTAAGTGAGAAATCTAACTTATACCCTTCACTAAGTTTATAAGAGCTCGCTAAATCCATTAAAAAATATTCATCAAGAATTTGGTCTCTAAAGCCAACATCTGTACCACCATAATCTCTAGTACGCCCTTTATAAGTTAACTTTAAAGAGCTATTTAGATCTTTGTTAAATTGATAATCAATTTTTGAGCTAAGTGCATGCACAGGTACACGAACCATTGCATTATCAATCCAGCCATTGCTAAGATCAATACAAGACGTATATCCATATGCATCTTTCAATGGTTTATCACAATCCATACCTGAATAGGATTTTGTTAGCGTATAATTAAATCCAATATTCAATTTTTTATTATCAGTCCAGTTCGTAGCTAACTCAATACCTTTACTTTTATTTTCTGCACCAGGTACATTGTCTTGAAAAGAAGTAATATTTGATCCCATTATTGGGTCTTCAACAACAATATCAAAGTAAGTAATATTAAAACCTAGATCTAAATTATTAAAATAAGTTTCATAACCGATATCAAAACTTGTAGTCTTCTCAGCAGTTATCAGGTCTGCAGATTGATTTGACCATCCATACTGGCCAGATTCATATAAAGCTGGAAATAGAAAACCAGTTCCATATGATGTTCTAATCTTACTATTACCACCTAGATTGTAAGCTCCTGTAACTCTGTAAGATTGCTCGTCTCCAGCAGTTGTGTGCTTATCATTTCTACCTCCAATGGTTGCGTGGATATTTTCGTAGGGTCTAAACTGATAATCAACATACTGAGAAAAAATTTCTTCATCCTGTGTTTTTACAATACCTGGATCTGTTGGCATTTTTCCCTTAAAAAATTCTATATCTGATCCATAAACTATCTTACTGTCTAGGTTAAAATTATACTCACCTAAATAAGTGAACATATTTTTAAACCCCTCATAAGTACTCTGTCTAGCAGTATACTTTGTTATCATTCTTGATGTAGCAGATTTACTAAATCCAAAAGTATTCTTATAGTTGTTGTTAGTATTTTTAAATTTAAAGCTATAGTGAGCCTCAAGATTATCTGACGAATTTAAAGTATCGTCTCTTCCATTTGTAGGCTCATCATATTTTAAGTAACTATCTTTTAAAGTTAAATAATTTTCGATTGTATTATTTTTTGAAATTTTATAACTATAGTTTGCTGTTAAACTGTTATTCTCATAAGGGTCATTTTCAGTATCATTGTTCATGGCTGAGATACCATCTGTCGAATAATAATTAAAACCAATATAATAGTTTTGCTTTTCATCTGCTCCATCAATTGAGTAAAAAACATCTCTCGTATTATTTTCACCTGCTCTTACAGCGGCATTTTGATGTTTACCTAATTTACCCTTTTTAGTAAAAATATTTATTGTTCCACCGACAGCACTATTACCATAAAGTGAACTTTGGCTACCTTTCAAAATTTCAATTCTATCAATTGAGTCTTTAAATAAACCTTCAGCATAAAACGCATTATCAGGGGCTGATGGATCATACATCTTTACACCATCTATATAAATTGTTGAATAACGTTTGGGTAAGCCCCTCATTTGAATCCCAGTGTTTGTTCCTCTTCCTCCTAATTGAAAAATATTTAATCCCTGACTCTCATTACTTAAAAGATCAGTTAAAAACGAGTCTGAAGAATTTTCAATAGTTTCTGAGTCAATGATAGTAACCTGACTACCAACAGAGCTATATGATTGAGGAGTTTTTCCAGCAGAAATAACAATTATAGGAATTTCCTTTGAAAAAATAGCAGTTGAAAATAAAATAAAATATAGAAATAAAAAAACTCTTAACATCAATTGGCACATCCATTTTTTAATCCCAGAAAATCTGGAATTAGTTAATTTATGCCGATGCTAATTTTAATTGCAGAACTAGACTTTCCCTGGCCATCGTTCAACAGCGGACTATATTGGGTGGTACTCCGACTTTACGGTTCCAGGAAGAGCCAATGAATTACACATTGATTCCCCACCATGATTCAATACATTTTAATAATTAGTTTTTTTTTAAGATATGTCAACTAATTATATCTTTAATTAAAAATTTTAATCTGATTTCAGCTATTATATATTTTTTAGATGTATAAATAAATTATTAATCTTTTTATTTTTTTAGATGTAATGAGTTAATTAAGTTCATCCTTGTAAAAAGTTGTTTCTGGAGATTGTAAATTGGCTTCTCCACCAGGTACGCAAATATTAGGATCATTTAGTTCATCAAAATCTACACCAGCATGAGGGTCAGCATCAGCACTAGGCATATATTTCTCTAAATACTCTTCTTTCAACTCTTTATAAATTCTATTCCCTTCAGCATCATTTTTCTCTGCTTTTTCAATTTCTTTCCATCTATTTTTTGGAAATTTAACATACAGTGAAAAACATTTTATAACTTCTTCTATTTCATGAGGTGGGTACTGCGGCATAACTAATTGTCCTTTAGATGTTACACATTTGGTTATAGTTTCGTGTTCGATTAGACCCAATTCTTCACACATTTTTCTTAGTGGCGTTCCATGAAATGGTACGAATGTATACATGTTTGTATTTGTGGCATCTATATGTCTGTTAAGCTCAATCGTATCAAAAGCTAATTTTTTTGTTTCTGTTGGGAATCCTGTAATATTATTTGTACTAAATCCTATACCTAGTTTTTTTGGAATCTTTAATTTATTAATTATATCTTTATTTTTCCACCTTCTATCTAAAATCCTAGATCTAAATTCTTCATTGCCATGCTCAACACCAAAAGAGATTCTATGTAACCCAACCTTTTGTAACTTTGTCATATTGTCTTCAGTAATTGTTTCAGGCCTTGTTTGTACCCAAAAAGGTAAATTAATTTCAGAATACATCTCACAAAATTCATCTAATTCATTTTTGCTCATGCCTAAAAATGTATCTGCCCAAAAATAATTATATTCAACTTTATGGATTTCCTTAAAGTGTTTTAATTCTTTATAGACAAGGTCCATTCTCTTTTTTCTATAATAATTATGCCCAAGATCCTTATAGAAGGCCATTTGGTCTGGTGAGTTACAAAATCTGCATGTAAATGGACAGCCTCTTATAGTTTCAATCGGTATCATTTTGTAAACTTGGCCTGACATTGGTCTATAAAGTCTATTTTCTTCAAATTGAGAAATATCAATTATTGGATTTTCGTTAATATCAACAGGTTTGCTGATTGGGTTTTTTTTAATAACATTTCTATTCTTTAAATATTCTGGTCCTATAGTTTTTACCCAACAATTAGTTATATCATCATAATTTTCTTTACCTTTAATTCTTTTACATAAATCTATTAATGCATTTTCACCTTCACCAACACAAACTATATCGACAAGCTCATCTTTAATACACAAGTCTGGTGCAAAAGTAGGAAAGACTCCTCCAGCAATAACTGGCACATTATTTTTTATTTTATAATCTTTAATTTCACTCAAAATCCTCACTCCTAATTCCCACATATCTTCAGTGGAGGACATTGCTATTAGATCTGGTTTAAATTTATTAATTTTTTCTTTTATATCTGTTTTCCAATCTGTATTTCTTAATCTTATCCCTCTATCTTCCATTGAATAAGGTACAACCATTAATTTTTCCATTTTACTTCCATCAGAATCAATACCGTGATCAACAGAATAATATGTCGTATCGAAAATATCTATATTGTGACCTTCTTTTTTTAAAATTGCAGTAAACATTGCAATAGCAGGAGGCAACATATTCATTCCAAACGTGTTTGGATAAATAAATAATACGTTAATTCCTTTATTTTTTTTCATTATATTTTTATTTTATTAAATAATTCATTATGCCATTTTTATCAGATATCCCTCAACTTTACAACGTGATGAGTTTCTAAAAAATTATTTAATCATGCAAGTCTGATGCACTAGCAAATTGCCTATAAGTGTTATCAAACTCTTTTCCTAATTTTTCCATCATTTTAGTACCATTATTGTCATCTTTTTCTGCAATTTTTATTTCGGGCCATCTGTTTTTCGGAAATTTGGTATATAAACTAAAAACTTTGGCTAAGCCCTGAATTTCACTTTTTGATATAGTTGGCATTCTCAACATACTTTCACTTGTATTTGATAAAGAGCAAATTTCATCATCTCTAATATAGCCTTTTTTTATAGCCATATCTCTTAAAGGAGTGCCATGGTAAGGGGCAAAAATAAAAGCTCCTGTCGCGTCAATATTATCAGGAAGCTTTCTAACAAAATTTATTGTATCAAATATTAAATCTCGAGTTTCATCCGGCATCCCAATGATACTATTTGCACAAGATGCATATTTATGTTCTGCTGCAATTTCGAATGCTCTTATTTGAACTTCGTCTTTTACATTTCTTTTAAGATATGTTTTTCTATATTCATAATTTCCATGTTCTATACCAATGTTCATTCTCAGCATATTCATATCTTCTAAAGCAGCAGCTCTATATTCATTGATAGTTTCTGCACGCGTGTTCATCCAAAAAGGGATTTTATAATCTGAATAAAGTTCTTTTAGCTCATCAAATTCTCTATTTGACATTGCTAAAAAGGTATCGACAACAAAATAAATTAAATTAGGGTCATATTTCTTAACTAAAAAATCTAATTCTTTTTTTAATCTCCCTATACTTTTTTTTCTATGAAATTTTCCACCTGTCTCTGCTTTGTATTCTACATTATTAGATGGTGAATTACAGAATGTACAAGTGTAAGGACATCCTCTTTGAGTTTCTAAACCAACGGCCCTCCATATTTCTCCTTGCATCGGTCTGTATAAACTTCCAGTTTCAAATAAATCCCAATCAGGTATAGGTACTGTATCAATATCTACGGGTGGTCGCATGCCATTTTTATAAATATTGCCCTCACCTTTTATCGTTAAATTCTTTATTTGATCAATTCTACCTCCTGTACAGAGTGCTTTGGCCATTTCAACTACCGCTCCTTCACCCTCTCCTCTACAAACATAATCAACTAAATCATTTTTAATAATTTTATCAGCAGCATAAGTTGCAAATACACCTCCAAAAAGAGTTTTAAACTTTCTGTCTTTTTCGGATATGGATTTAAGCAAATCAATTGCCAAATAATAAGTGCTTTCTAGAACAGAAACTAAAATTAAATCTGGTTGAAAAGTTGATATTTTTTTTCTAAAGTCATTAACAATACCATTTTTTGGCTTTACACCTTTTTCATTCCATTCTTTATTGTCATATTTATGTACATTTCTATTTTCAACTTTTTCTTCGTTAGTATTTTTTCCAAGAGTTAAAGTGTCAATATCTTCATAATAGGTACAGTCAAAAAGGTCTAAAGGATAACCTTCTTGTTTAAGTAAAGCAGTAAAAATACCAACTGATTGGGGCATTAGCGCACTCATATGTAGATTTGGATAAAAGATTAAAATTCTAAAATCTTTTGGATTTTTGGGTGTGAAAGGTGATTTTAGCATAGACTAATATTTAGTACGCTAAATTAATCATTAATTCAAATTAAAAAGTCTACGCTCTATTAATTATTATGAGAAACAGTTGAATAAAGTTTATTTTTATAGTTTTTTAATAATTTTTAATGATCCTTATAACTTCGTTTAAGTTTTCTTTAGTATCAACTGCAACAGATTTATCTGACATCTTAATCATTTGAACTTCGTAACCAAGTTCAAGAAATCTTAATAATTCACAATCTTCTATTTTCTCAAGTGGAGTTTTATTACGTACAGATTTAAATGCAATTAATGATTTAAATGGAAGTGAATAAATACATACTTGCCTCCAGGATTTTATAAATCTTTTGTTTTTTGTAGTCGGTATTGCGGCTCTTGATTGATATAAAAGTCTACCGTCTTTCCTAAAAACAACTTTTGGAATGTTTCCTGAGTAAAAGTTTTTTTTGTTCTTAATTTCAGTATAACCATTAATTATAGTGTTTGGATTTTTTTTTGCCACTTTCAAAAGCTTTTTTATGTCTGCAGGATTACATATGGGCTCATCACCCTGTATATTTAAATAAAAATCAGCTTTATATTTTTTAGCAACTTCAGCTATTCTATCAGTGCCTGTTAGACAATTTTTTGAAGTCATAACTACGTTGATTTTTTCTTTTTCACATACTCTTTTTATTCTGACATCGTCTGTTGCTATTAAGATTTTCGATTTTGGAACAACTTTTATGCACTGATTATAAGTTCTAATAATCATTGGAATTCCACAAATGTTTACAAGTGGTTTTCCAGGAAACCTTTTAGAGTTATATCTTGCAGGAATAACTAGGTAGTAGTTCATAAAAATTTTAGGCGTAAACTGAAAAAGATCTAATTTTATAACGTGTTGGTGTGATGGATATTAATTCTGATTTTTTTTTAAGAGATGAATAAATATCTAAAACCTCATCCATTTCACGACGTCTTGGGTCTTCTATTGGATACCCATCTAACCCTGATACATAAATTCTTTTAGCCTTTCCACTGTTGGCTATAGATATGGCATATACGACTGTTAGAGAATTTGGTGCTATTGATGAATTGTTTCCAAAATTAAATTTTCCTGATTTTACTTCTAGTCCATAATTAAAAATTTTTAGTTTTTTAAATTTAACCCTTTGTTTGGATGGAAGCCTATCAAGGGGTAATACTAACGGTTGTGAAATATTTTTAAAAACTTTGACATCCGACATCACTCTCAGTGTATGACAGCTTACTCTTAAATTTATCAATTTTTCATTGATATGTTTTTGGGCATTAAGAGCAATTACAAAAGGTTTATTTTTTTTAATAAAATTTTCAATCGCTTTTGAATGTAAAACTGAACTTGGACCGGGGCAAATAATTAAGACATTCTTGCCTTTAATTAAATCAAAAGGATTCCAGGTACCTTTTGTTTTTCCTTCATATAGTTTTTTACCAACTTCAATGAGATTTTTATTAAAGTTTTTTCCTTCACCTTTAAGATTGTCGATAACTGATAACATTTCTAATGGTTCTAGTTTTAGCTCACTTAACATGCTTTGAATAAAAGTAGGGTGAATTTTATATTGGCCAGCTAGATAATAGTATGGATTTGTGCCCCACTGATATTTTTTAAGCATGGGATTAAATTTTCTTTCTATAAGTTTAAGCAACAAGGAAATGTCATAATCTTTTTTTAAATATTCTGAAAACTGTAATAGAGCAAATTCAGTTTTTATATTTCCCGCACCCCTACCCATGCCAGTGACAGTGCTATCTATCCATTTAACACCATTATTAAAGGCTGCGACACCATTAATTAATGCTCTACTCATGTTGTCGTGAGCATGAAAGCCTATATCTTTATTCCAGTTTCTTTTTATCAAATTTGAAATGTCTATAATATTTTTTGGTTCTAAATTTCCTAAGCTATCAGCAAAATAAAAAATATCTAATTTAGAATTTGCAGCTAATTTTGTTATTTTTTCAATTTCAATATCTGAAATTTCAGATATCTGCATAAGGTTTATTGCAGTGATAATTTTTTGCTTATGCAATTCATTGCATATAGGTATAATTTTATTTATCTCATTTAAATGACATGCAAATCTTACAAAGGAAATTTTGTTTTTTTTAGGGAAATTAAAAAAAACTTTTTTAATTTCATTGTTTGACAATTTATTATTTAGAATATCTTTGGCATTTATCATAATGCCTATTTTTAATTTTTTAGGTATATTTAATGACTCTACAAATGATGAGGTTGTGTATGCACATGGTCCTAAATAAATATCTTTTTTAAAAAACCTAAATCCAAGCTCCACATATTCAATCTTTGCTGCTGACATTGCTTTCAAATATTCCTCTATCAGCTCTCTTGAAAAGTCCCAATTATTGTAATAACCACCATCTCTTAAAGTACAATCCAAAATTTTTAATTTATTTTTTTTCATTATCAGGATATAAAGTTATCATATTCTATCAGAAATTTTAAAATTATTAAGTATCATATTTAACTCTAAAATATTAATGCATAATTATTCAGAAAAGTTTAAAAAAATGAGAGTTGCTGGTAATTTGGCTTCAAGAACGCTAGATATGCTTACGGAAAATATTAAACCAGGGGTGACAACAGAGTTTATAGATAAGTTAGGTTATGAGTTTATAAGAGATAATGGCGCCTACTCTGCTCCACTTTTTTACAGAGGTTTTAAAAAATCATTATGCACTTCTTTAAATCATGTTGTGTGTCACGGGATACCCTCTGATAGAGTTCTAAATGAAGGCGATGCTTTAAATGTTGATGTGACGGCTATCGTTGATGAGCATTATGGTGATACTAGTCGAATGTTTTGCATTGGTAAGACACCTGTTAAAGTTAACAACCTAATTGATGTTACTTATGAATCTATGATGAGAGCTATAAAATTATTAAAACCAGGCTTAAGACTTGGTGATATTGGCTATGAAATACAATCCTTTGTTGAAAAAAAGGGTTACTCTGTTGTAAGAGATTTTTGTGGTCATGGAATAAGCACTACATTTCATGAGCCACCAAATATTTTACATTACGGAAGAAAAAATACAGGTATGGAGCTTAGACCTGGTATGACTTTTACAATCGAACCTATGATAAATGTGGGTGAATGGGATGTAAAAATGCTGAAAGATGGGTGGACGGCTGTTACAAAAGATAAATCTTTATCCGCACAATTTGAGCATACATTGGGTATTACCGAAAATGGTTATGAAATTTTTACAGAATCTGTTAAAGGTTATTCCAAGCCTCCTTACTTATAATTAATTAATGATTGAAAGATATTCTAGAAAACAACTCACTGACATATGGTCAGAAAAAAATAAATACCAAATTTGGCTTAACGTAGAAATTGCGGCAGCTGAAGCTATGGAAAAAACGGGTCAAATCCCAAAAGGTGTCGCTTCTATTGTTAGAAAAAAAGCTAAAATTAACGTTAAAAGAATCCACCAAATTGAATCTAAAGTTAAGCATGATGTGATTGCCTTCTTAACCTCCGTTACAGAAAAAGCTGGAATTAAAGCAAGATATCTTCACCAAGGGATGACATCTTCAGATGTCTTGGATACAAGTTTAAATATTCAATTAGTTCAATCTGGTAAAATTTTATCAGATGATATTGATCAAATTTTAAAAGTATTAAAAAAACAGGCAAAAAAATATAAGTACACACCCTGTATGGGAAGAAGCCATGGAATTCACGCAGAACCCATTACTTTTGGCTTAAAGCTTGCTTCATTTTATGAGGAATTTAAGAGAAATAAAAAAAGATTGACTGCTGCAATTGAAGAAATTTCGACATGTGCAATTTCAGGCGCCGTTGGAACTTTTGCAAATATTAACCCTAACGTTGAAAAATATGTTGCTAAAAAACTTGGCTTAAAAGTTGAACCAATCTCTTCTCAAGTAATACCAAGAGATCGACATGCATTTTATTTTTCAATTCTTGGAATCATTGCAGGCTCTGTTGAGAGGGTTGCTATAGAGATTAGACATTTACAAAGAACAGAAGTTTACGAACTACAAGAATTTTTTTCAAAAAATCAAAAGGGCTCCTCAGCAATGCCACACAAAAAAAATCCAATCTTAAGTGAAAACTTAACAGGACTTGCTAGAATGGTTAGAAGTGCTGTTGTTCCTGCTCTTGAAAATATTGCCTTATGGCATGAAAGAGATATTTCTCATTCAAGTGTTGAAAGAAATATTGGACCAGATGCAAACATTACTTTAGACTTTGCCCTAGTTAGACTTGGAAACATTTTGGATAAAATGATTGTATACCCAAAAAAAATGATTGAAAATTTAAACTTAACAAAAGGTTTGATCTTTTCTCAAGAAGTTATGCTTGAGCTAACAAAATCAGGCTTAAGTAGAGAGCAGTCTTATAAAATGGTTCAAAATTATGCAAAAAAATGCTTTGCTGAAAATTTAAATTTATTTGATATTATAAATAAAGATAAATTTATTATGACTAAAATTTCCCCTAAAAAACTAAAAGCAATATTTAATTATTCATCTCACTTTAAAAATGTAGATTTAATCTACAAAAGAGTTTTTAAATAATGAAAAAAGGAAAAAAATTATACGAAGGTAAAGCAAAAATTATCTACGCAACAACTGACAAAAATCTAGTTATTCAATATTTTAAGGATGATGCTACTGCCTTTAATAATTTAAAAAAATCTAAAATTGAAGGAAAAGGAGTTTTAAATAACAGAATATCTGAACACATACTTACAAACTTAGGGCAAATTGGTATTAAAAACCATTTAGTAAAAAGATTAAATATGCGGGAACAAATTATTAAGCTTGTTGAAATTATTCCAATTGAATTCATTATAAGAAATATTGCAACAGGATCAATTACAAAAAGACTTGGTATTGAAGACGGTACAGTTTTAAAAGAACCCTTATTAGAGTATTGTCTAAAAGATGATAAATTGGATGATCCTTTAATTGCAGAAGAGCACATATTAGCTTTTGATTGGGCTTCAAAAAAAGAATTAGAAAAAGTTAAAAAAATGATTTTAAGAATTAATGACTTTATGGTTGGAATGTTTAGAGGTGTCGGAATTAAGCTAATAGATTTTAAACTAGAGTTTGGAAGATTAAAAATAAATGGAAAATCAGAAGTTATTTTGGCTGATGAAATAAGCCCTGATACCTGCAGATTGTGGGATTTAACTACCGACAAAAAACTTGATAAAGACCGATTTAGAAAAGACTTGGGAGATCTAATACCAGCTTATACGGAAGTCGCAAAAAGATTAGGAATTCTTCATGAAAACTCTAATCTAAGTTCGGTTAATGTTACAAAACTAAGATCAGTTAAAAAAAGAAAATAAATATGAAAGTATCTGTAATTATTACACTTAAAAAAGACGTACTAGACCCACAAGGTAAAGTTATTCATCAAACATTAGATGGTATGGGGTTCGACAATATTAATGAGGTAAGACAGGGAAAATACTTTGAAATTGATACAAAAGAAAATGACCAAAAAAAAGCAAAAGAAAAAGTGGAAGAAATGTGTAAAAAACTTTTAGCTAATTTGGTAATTGAAAATTATAAAATTATTGAGTCTCAATAATAAACAATGAATTCATCCGTAATAACTTTCCCTGGATCCAATTGTGATAGAGATATGGATGTTGCCCTAAAAAAATTTGGCTTTAAAAATAAAATGGTTTGGCATGATGACCTGGAGCTACCAAAGAGTGACCTAGTTGTTTTGCCAGGTGGCTTTTCTTATGGAGATTATCTTAGATGCGGAAGTATGGCATCAAAATCCAAGATTATGAAATCTGTACTTAACTTTGCAAAAGGTGGTGGTAAAATTATGGGTATCTGCAATGGTTTTCAAATTTTAGTAGAAGCAGGCTTACTACCAGGAGTATTACTTAGAAATAAATATTTAGAATTTATATGTAAAAACGTTTTTGTAAAAGTTAATAATAAAGATAATTCCTATTTTAAAAATATAAAAAAAGATACGCTTGAATTACACATTGCACACAACGAGGGGAGTTACTTTTGTTCAGAAGAACAAATCAAAGAAATTAATGACAACAATCAAATAGCACTTTTCTATTCAAATGAAGCTGGAATTGTTAATGAAAAAAATAACCCAAATGGTTCAATTAAAAATATCGCAGGTATTTTCAACAAAGAAAAAAATGTACTTGGTATGATGCCCCACCCAGAGAGAATGATCCACCCTGCTCTATCTGGTGAAGATGGGTCAGTATTTTTTGAAAATTTAATTAACAACCTAAGGTAATGATAGTTAACGAACAACTCGCGATTGACCACGGATTAAAAAAAGAGGAGTATAAAAAAATCTGTGATTTATTAAAAAGAGTTCCTAATATTACTGAACTTGGTATTTTTTCTGCCATGTGGAATGAGCATTGCTCATATAAATCTTCTAGATTTCATCTTAAAAATTTGCCTACCAAAGGAAAGAGCGTTATTCAGGGACCTGGTGAAAACGCTGGAGTTATTGATATTGGTGATGATGATGCAATAGTTTTTAAAATAGAAAGTCATAATCATCCATCTTTTATTGAACCTTATCAAGGTGCTGCAACAGGTGTTGGTGGTATTATGAGGGATGTTTTTACTATGGGCGCAAGACCTATTGCAAATCTAAACTCAATTCATTTTGGCTCGTCTCATCACAAAAAAACAAAGAATTTCCTTCGTGGCGTTGTTCATGGTATTGGCGGATATGGAAACTGCATGGGTGTTCCTACAATTGCAGGACAAACAAGTTTCGACGAGTCGTATAATGGTAATATTCTAGTAAATGCAATGACATTAGGATTGGTTAAAAAAGATAAAATTTTTTATTCAAAAGCTACCGGCTTAGGAAAACCAGTTATCTATGTTGGTTCAAAAACTGGTAGAGATGGGATACATGGTGCCAGTATGGCTTCAGCTTCATTTGATGATAAAATTGAAGAAAAAAAACCTACAGTTCAAGTTGGTGATCCCTTCACTGAAAAACTTTTACTAGAAGCTTGTTTAGAGCTAATGGCAGGAGATTCTATTATTGCGATCCAAGATATGGGTGCTGCAGGACTAACATCATCAAGTATTGAAATGGCCTCAAAAGGAAATTTAGGTATAGAAATTAATTTAAATATGGTCCCATGTAGAGAGGCGAATATGACACCCTATGAAATTATGCTTTCAGAAAGTCAAGAAAGAATGCTTATAGTTTTAGAAAATGGTAAGGAAGAATTAGCCAAGAAGATATTTGATAAATGGAATTTAGACTTTGCTGTAATTGGTAAAACTACGAAAAGTAAAAAAATTGAACTTTATTTTGATGAAGAAAAAGTTGCAGATATTCCAGTTAATACCTTGGTTGAGAACTCACCTATGTATGATCGAAAATGGAAAAAAGCTAAACTTCCAAAAAAAATAAAAATTAAAAAAGAGCAGTTTAAAACTTTAAAAGTAATAAGTGTTTTAAATAAAATTTTATCTAATTCCAATGTATGTAGTAAAGAATGGATTTGGCAACAATATGATCATACAGTCATGGGTGATACCATTCAAAAACCTGGTGGTGATGCTGGTGTTGTTAGAGTTCATGGTACCGACAAAGCAGTTGCTGCTTCAGTAGATTCTTCAGCTGTATATTGCTGGGCCCACCCTTTAAGTGGGGGAAAACAAATTGTTTGCGAAAGTTGGAGAAATTTAATTTCAGTAGGTGCAAAACCAATTGCAATTACTAACTGTTTAAATTTTGGTAGCCCTGAGAATGAAGAAAATATGGGAGAGTTTGTAGAATGCGTTCAAGGTTTAGGTGAAGCAAGCTCTTATTTAAATTTTCCAGTAGTTTCAGGAAATGTTTCTTTTTATAATCAAACCAAAGATATTGGAATTAAACCAACTCCAGTAATTGGTGGTATTGGATTAATTAAAAACTATAGAAACATGGTTACGATGGACTTGAAGGAAGTTGATAACGTACTTTTAGTTATTGGAAAAACTGAAGGACACTTGGATCAAAGTTTGTTTGCTAGAGATATTTTAAGTGAAAAAAATGGCCCACCTCCTGAAATCAATCTTTTTAATGAAAAAAATAATGGTGAAACAATTTTAAAACTTATTAATAAAAAATTTATTAAGGCAGCTCATGACGTGTCATTAGGTGGCATTATTACCGCTCTCTCTAAAATGTGTATTAAAGGAAAGAAAGGTGCAACTCTTAAAAGGTCTAATTACCTAATCAATCAATTAGAATACTTATTTGGTGAAGATCAGGGCAGATACATTATAGAAATTAATAAAGTCGATCTTAAAAGTGTCACTAGTATACTTTTGGAAAATTCTGTACATTTTGATGAACTTGGGACTGTAAATGAAAATGATTTAATTATTGATGATAAGTCAAAAGTATCAATTGACGATTTAATTAAATCACATACAACTTGGTTAACTAACTACATGAGTAAATAAATGGCAATGGATTTAAAAGAAATTGAAACACTAATTAAAGAAGCTATTCCTGATGCTATAGTTGAAATTCAAGATTTGGCAGGTGATGGCAATCATTACTCAGCAACTGTAACCTCGGCTGAGTTTTCTGGAAAAAACAAAATTGAACAACATAAGATGGTGTATAATTCCTTAAAAGGAAAAATGGGCAATGAACTGCACGCATTAGCAATTAAAACAAAGGAGCAATAATGGATGATCAAACAAAAAATTTAATTCAAAATCATATTGATACTAACGAAGTATGTTTATTTATGAAAGGAACACCTGACGCTCCTCAATGTGGATTTTCCATGGCTATATCAAACATGTTAAAAATTTTAGAAGTAAATTATAAAGGTATTAATGTTCTTGAATCTCAATCTTTAAGAGAAGGTATAAAAGAATTTAGTGACTGGCCTACTATTCCACAAGTTTACATTAAAGGTGAATTTGTTGGTGGCTGTGACATTGTTAAAGAAATGTATGAAAATGGTGAACTTAAAAAAGTTCTTGAAGACAAAGGTGTCAGTTTTAAAAAATAAATTTAGTTATTTAATAATATTTAATTCTTCAATTAAATATTCTCATTAATTTAGCTTAAAATTCAATTAATATATGTTTTCTGTTAACATTAATTGTTAGTGGGTATTCTAATATTTTTATATTTTTAGATAAAAATTTAAGTTTTTTAACAGTTTTTTTTGTATCAATTTTTAATAATTTATATTCATTTTCTAATTCTCTATATTTCGGATTAAACATTAAAATGAAGTATTGTTTGATTAATGAAAAAAAATACCCCCTAATAATACTATAAAATATAAATTTAAATAAATTTTTTTTTTCGTTTAAATCCATAATATCTGAAATTAAAAACTTCGTACCTTTGACAGATACTTTTTTTGCTGATTTTACTAATTCAATAATTTCATTTTCATTTGAAAAATATTGAACTACAGAATTACAAAAAATAATATTAAACTTTCGATTCAGTCTGTATAAATTGGTATAATTATTTTTAAATTTTTTAATTACAACTTTTTTATTTTGTTTAAATTTTCTCTTACAAATTTTTATATAATCTTCTGATATATCAACACCACAAATACTATTAGCTTCGCTAATTAAATTTTCAATTAGCTCCCCAGTTCCACAGCCTATATCAAGAATGTTGACATCATCAATAGATAAAAAAATTTTGATATTACTGAACATGATAAATGAATTTTTCTTCCATATATATGACTAACCCCATATATTTTTTTTGACCAGTAATTGATCCAATTTTTACTCATGCCAGAAATTATTTAATAAGTTTTTATCTAGAATAGTATTCAATTACAAGATTGGGTTCCATAACCACTGGATAAGGAACTTCTTCGAACTTAGGTGTTCTTACAAAAGTTACTTTTTTATTTTTTTCATCCATAAGAATATATTCTGGAGTTTCTCTTTCTTTATTTGCTAAAGCAATATCAATAAACGCTAATTGTTTAGATTTATCTCTAATTTCAATCGTATCTTCTTCGCTAACCACATAACTAGAAATGTTAACTTTTTTACCATTAACTTTCACATGACCATGATTAATAAGTTGTCTCGCTGAAAATACTGTTGTTGAAAATCTTGCTCTGTATACAACTGAATCAAGTCTTCTCTCAAGTAATCCTACTAAATTTTCACCTGTATCGCCTTTTTGCATGGCAGCTTTTTTATAAATATTTCTGAATTGTCTTTCATTAATATTACCGTAATAACCTTTTAATTTTTGTTTAGCTTGTAATTGAATTCCGTAATCAGAAGGTTTTCCTTTTCTACCTTGGCCATGTTGGCCAGGACCATAATCTCTTTTATTAAAAGGACTTTTAGGTCTACCCCATAGGTTTATCTTTAACCTTCTATCTATTTTGTGTTTAGAACTTATTCTTTTTGTCATTTGATAGTTGGGGTTAT
>Ga0209091_10002363_pt1 | contig 15967 bp, 16 predicted proteins | sample ArcticOcean_MG_C_6_FD_187438 | JGI IMG/M metagenome (GOLD analysis project Ga0209091, IMG submission 187438) | Marine microbial communities from western Arctic Ocean - ArcticOcean_MG_CB8_128 (SPAdes) (version 2) | ecosystem: Environmental > Aquatic > Marine > Oceanic | place: Arctic Ocean...
CTTTTTTACAATTATTTTTTGAGACCAGGTCTCATTTTTGAAGTTTTATGTGCGACAAGTTGTCAGCACCAGTTGGATTTGACCCATTCCTGCTCTGATTCGTGTGGATTTGGGTTACCGTGGAACACGGCCACCTTCGATTCGCTTTGTTTCTCAAAAGTCCAATCAGATTTAGCGAATCTTGGATTGTCTCTGTTGTTCCATTTATAACTAAAAGACCAATCATCTGGCATAGTTCTTAACCACCGACTGCCGTGTTTTTGCATAAGCAATGACATTACATTTTGGTCTCCTTGTTCTCTATCCCATTTTGCACGTTCTTTTAGGTATGGTTCCCATATGCAAGGCGTACCAACGGTATTGTTCCATTTCATAATAGAAGAGTTATACTGTTTTGTTGAAGGGTTAAAATCTCTGATTACACCAAAGGTTTGGTCATCACCAAAGGTAAAAAGGTCATCTATGTTATCTAACACAACTACATCCAGGTCCATATAAAGATTAGGTCCTACTAAACCTGCTTCTGGACTGAATAGTTGTAGTTTATTCCACCAGCCATCATAGTCGGTGTAATGAAATCTGCGATAATCTATATTACCTTTTACTTTTAATGCTAAGTCTTCGTGGTTATTGAAACAGATAAAGTTGTATGGTACTGTGCTATGTCTTTCAACCATATTGTAAAGGTGTTGAACATAATCAACTTGATATTTCTTACCATAATATACACATACAAAATTCATAGACCTAACCAATTAAATACTGCTCTTAAACTTAAAACCATATACATGGTTTCCATTAACATTCTCGGCCAGTCTTTATCTTTGTAACCAAAGTATACCCACATGACACATGCAACTACACTTAAAGACCAACCAACCCACTGTGTACTAATATTAGCACTTGATAGGATAAAAACACTTATTACTGCAATTATAAAACCTAACCATCTTGCTTTGTTTGACATGTCTAGTCACCTCTAATTTGCCTATTGGTTTTATCTACTGTTTTTAATACTGATAATCTAGTGGAGGCCAATTCTGCCGTCTTTAAAAATGCTCTTACATCTTTAGGAAAACAAGCACCAGCATATCCTTTACCATGTTCGCCTGGTACTTTCATATGACTAGAACCAACTCTCTCATCTTTCTCTACCATTGAAACCACTTTCTTGTAATCAACATCAAGTTTCTTGCATAGGTTAGCAATCTCGTTAAAGAATACTACCTTTGTTGCAAGGTATGAATTTCTGATATATTTAGTTAAAATCATCTCTGGAACACTACACTCATGTATCTTAACCGACATAGGATAAACCTCTCGTAATACATCTACCCAAAATGGTACATCTGCACCACCAATAAACATGTCTTTAACATTCTTCATATCATCATCAGCATATCTCTGTCTTAGAAACTCTGGACTATATGTAATTCTGTACTTGCCTGTCAGTTTTGCATAACCATCAATAGAGATAGTTGACTTAATTAGAACAGGTAGATTTAATTTGTTACTCTCTTGTAATACTTTCTCTACTATAGAGATATCACAACTTCCATCTTCGGCCTCAGGAGTAGGCACACAAATAATAATTCCCTTAGCAGAATATCCCTCATGCTTAGTGATTGTGTTCTTTTGGTAACCATCAATGTCAATTGCCACAATTCTGTGAATAGGGTTTAGCGCTTTATCAATTGCTTTGCCTACGTGACCATAACCAATAATAATTAAATCTTGTTTCATTTTATTTTCCTTTGTGTCGGCCCATGTACCATTTAGATGGTTCATAATCCCATCTTTTACCCTTGTGTCCTCGGACACCAGCGTACCATACACGTAACCTAACAAGAAAATCTAGGAAGTGTCTTGGCTTCTTCATATTCTTATCTGCTCCTAAGTGTCTCATATGCTGTTCCGTCTTCAATCTCTTCTAAATTAAACTGATTATGACACAACCCATACAACCACTCTTTTACTGTTGTTGCCTCTGGTTTAAATGGTTTTTCTATAGAAGCAAAACATTGACCGCTTAATGAAGCAGCTACATTTCTTTTATCACAAAATACTGGTGTATAATGTAATATTGCGTCTATAGCGGCTAAACTCATATTGGTAACTAAGCAATGTGCATTGTTTAAGTCATCATGTATATGTCTATTCCACCATTGATTTCCAGGTCTTGGCTTATTTCTTATCTTAATAGGTAAGTCTGTGTGTTTCTTAATCTCCGTTGAAACTTTGTCAATCCACTCTTCTTGTGTAATGCCGTTAACGTGATAAGTAACTGTTGGACTAGAAGGACATACTAACACGTATTCGCCTCTTGTACTTCTCCAACCTTTAAATTCTATGTTAGCTGTAAATGGTGTCTGGGGATTTCTTTTTGCTTTTTGTTTCTTTGCTATCAATTTTAATCTGTCTGGTGATACTAAAGGAAACTTAGTTGTATGAATACCGCCTTTAACAATTCTAAAGTATGTATTATGAGGTGCTACTATTTTTGGTTCAGGATATCTTACGATATCATCTGTTAAGTAACCAACGTCTACGTACCACCATTCTTTACCTTGTTCCTCACATTCTTTAATTTCTCTAAGATTATTACCTGCTAATCCCCAAAAGAAATGAATTTCATGTATTGAACCTTTCCAACCTTTTTCGATTGCTGGCCAGATTTGGTGTGATAGGCACTTGTCCCATCCTATTTTATGTGTAATTATTGCCATTTTAATAACCTTTTATGTACTTCACCTGAATTAATTTCATCAACAGTCCATTGTGTATAAGCACATTCATTTAACCATTGTTGTCTATCTGTATAACTATCTAATAGTTGAGACAGATTTTCTTCTCCTAATATATCTAAACTATGAAATGAAACAGGATAAGCATGTGATGTTTCTGATAATGCAACTGTTGGTATTCCCTCACAAACTGCCTCTACTAAAGCATTACTTGAATAAGAAACTACTACTCTTGCGCCGTCTAAATCTTTTTGAAACCCACTTCCACCATTCGTTTCCGAATAGTCCTCATAGTTGGTACTATATATAATTTTATTCTTAACTCCTTGATTAAAACTACCAAAAAAAGCACCTTCTTTTGAAATATCTCCGTACTTGTCTAAAAATCTAGGATGTAATCTAATCTTAATGTCTTCTCTTGTATATGTGGATATTTCTCTGATAATCTTATGCAAGTAATTAATATAGTTCCATTTTATACCATCACCTTCTGTGTATTTGACTAGGTTTTTATAGTGTTCTTCTGTGTATATATCATTTAAACTCGTATCGGTAGGATTTTGTAAACAGACAAGAATATAACTACCTTTGTTTCTCCAAGGTTTAATTTCTATACCTTGTTCTTGTTGTATTTTATTCCATCTATCAGGACCTACACCTTTATTTGCAAAGTATCCTTTATTCCATGTATAACAACCTTCACTAACTCTGTATTGGTAACTAGGTGTGCCTAACGTTAGACCTCTTCTAAATGTTGCACCCTCTAATACAAGATGTGGTTTTCTAGTTTGTTTAATAAAGTCATATTGTTCTTTAAATCCTTTGTAAACACCTTTGACACCTGTAGTAATATAGGCGTCTGTATTGTTATCTAAACCTATGAGGTCTCCACCTTTGACATTAAAATCATATAGTTTAAAATCTTTGTGTTTAGGAAATTCATAGAAACTACTATTTGTTTCTTCTATTTCACCTACTCTGAACGAACCTTTAAATCCAATTATCACTCTGCAACCTCTCAGCGGCCTCTAAGGCCTCACCATTTTTAAATTCTTTATCTGTAAACTGACAAGCAAGTAGACTGTATTGCCATTCCATAATCTTGTCTTCTGTTGGGTAATACAATTTTTCTATATCTGCAATAGTTATACTTGAAACTGGTGCCGATTGTGATATAGGGTCTACTATGCAAGGTATACCTTCTAATATTGCTTCAACGGCAACTGTTGATTGAAATGCTACAACACACCATGCACTTTTTAGACTTTCTGATAGAGGAGTTAATGCGTCTTTATATCTAATTCTTATCGTTCTATCACTGAATGCTCTAATGTCTCTCTGTGTCTTCTCCAACCAACCGTCAACTGTAATACCATAGATATTAGCAATTGGTTTCGTTGGTGGAATTATTAATATTTCACCACCTTGTTTTAAAAATGGCTTGGGTTTCTTAGGCTCACCATACTTCTCAATTCTCTTTCTATCTATATCTTCTAATTCTAAAAGGTAATTAAGTTGTAACTGACTTCGTATCATTCTATACAGTTTACCATTTGGACCAGGTACGTAATCTCTTGTAGCGTGAAAATATGCATGGTCTAAGTAGTAAAATGTATGTTTTCTCTTCTGTGCTTCTTGTATAATTTTGTGTGTACCTCTAAGAGTACCAATACATGCAACTGGATTCTTTGTCCAATCTCTAATATTAAAAGTATGCCAATGTGCGTTTTCGTATTGTCCAATCTTTTGGTTTCTGCCTAAATCAGGTCTATGTTCAATACCTCTGCCCTCACTGGCCAAGTCTATAAGAAATTTATCTTTACCTGTGCCTGTTAAAAATACTTCTATCACACCTGCTGTTCCTTATAGTAATTAAACCATTCGTCTGCATAATCAACATCTTTGTAATCTTTAAACCAAGGACCGCCTTCTGTAAAGTGTACGTTCTTAGCTTCATTGTTCTTTTCGTATTCGCCAACTAACCAATTCCATTCTAATGGTAAAGTGCCAATCTTATCTTCATTCTCTAACCATTTAAATTGATGTAGTTGTAGACCACTTGCACTATTAATATAGTCTGGTGTTAGTGTACTGCATTTAGCACAATTCATTAACATAAAACTAGACCAATTCTTTTTAGGATAAGCCGTTTGTGTCTGACCTAAAAACTTTGTATTATTCTTAGGTGTATAATCATGTTGACATACTTGAACGGCATACTTGTCATCTCTTAGTCGCCAAAGTTCATTAATGTCCGTTCTCATTAACATATCACAATCCATAAACAATGCCCAACCTTGGTAATTCATTAAATGTGGAATAATAAATCTACTAAAACTAAACTCTGTTGAAGATAAAGGACTACGTTCTCTTACAAAATCGTCTTTAATGTTTTCTAAGTAAATAGGTGTAATAGCAATTGGTTGTGTACTATTCTTTAAAATACTATATGCTAGTGTAGAAAAGGCTGCCTTCTCTTTACTGTCATAACCAATAAAAATGTTTATCATTAAAATTGCCTTTCTGGACTTCTCAATAATTTCTTACGTTTAGGACCTTTAATGTGGTCGTAAACAGGTCCTAATATAGACCTTGCTTGTACGTGACCTGGTTTACCGTCACCAATACTATAATTCTTACAACCATGTATATCTTCTGTTTGTTTTCGTACATAATCCCATACAAAACTATCATGGCTTTCTTGTAGTTTATAAACTGTATCTGTGTTGTACATTTCTTTCATACGAACAGCAAACTCAAAAGTATTTTCATGTCGTCTGTTGAAGTATAGGAAACCACATTCACTATAGAGGTCACCTCTACCAAGATAAGTCATAAAACTTTCTTGTCTGTGTATGTGTTTTTCAATCCAATCTTCGTCAATCCTCTTGTTAAAGATACTATCTGCGTCAATACAGATTAAACCATCATAGTCTTCACTTGTAATAATTTCATTACAATATGCATATACTTTGTAACTAAATCTAACTGCGTCATGTAGATACCCTTGTGGTGTATCTGCAACTGGTCTATCTTTGTTTCGTTCTACAAATTCTTTTAACTCTGGTATCTCTTCGTATGATGAACGTACTACCAGACCTTTCATGTTTGGTATATCCATCATATCTTCACTATAAACAATCAAATCAAAAGGCCAATTATAAGTCTCAAAAAACTTATGTCCATATTCTTTATATAATTTTTTATTTAATGTTGTAACTACACCTATTTTCATTTTTGAAAGACCGCCTCCTTACGCAATTGTCCTTTTTTAGTATAACCCCATTCTTTTAAGATTTCTGCAATGGCGTCATGTTCTTTTTGTTCTTCTTTATATGTAGTTCTAGCATGGTCCATAGGTAATTCTAATACTAATGTAATGTTATTATTCTTTAAAGTTTGTTCTGCACCAAGCACAACGTTTCTCTCATTGCCTTGTACATCTACTTTCATAAAACCTACGTTATCAAAGTTGTATTCATCAATAGTGACTACATCTACTTTCATTTTACTAAGTCTATCTGATTCTAATTTTCTTTGAGTATTACCTGTCTGTACACCCCACTCATTAAGTGACATGTTACCACACTCATCTGGTGATGAAAAGAAATCTACATCACTTTGTTTCTCGTTTGAAACTGCGACAGGATATAATGTGTAATTTGTTTTAATCATATTGGTCGTAAATGCCAATTGATTATCTGGATGTGGTTCAAATGCATGAACGAATTTAAATCTTTCTGATAGGTCTCTTGACCAGAAACCTACATTGCCACCTACATCAATGGCTTCAGCTTCAAAATTGTTACAATGTTCTAAACTGAAATCTCTTGTGTCTTTCTGATACTCCCATTTGCCTTTATGTTCTTTAAGAGTATGTTCATAGTGAGTGTCCCAATCTGGTAAATGCCACCCTTTAATTAAATTCATCATCTGCTCCACATTTAGCTATGTAATAACTATCAACAATATCTGAAATTGGATTACCAACTTTTTCTGTATCAAATATCTTCTTCAAGTCAATCTTTAAATCTTTGACAAAATGTTCATACATCTTATCTTTATCAGCATTACCTTTTCCAGTTGCAAACTTCTTTACAACACTTGGTACTACTGTCTTGTATGGTATATTTAGTTCTTCTAATCTATACTTCAAAATGCCACAATTCTCGGCAATTTGAAATACACCACGTCCTTTTGAACCAAAGGAGTAACCTTCTATGTAAACATAAGGATTTTGAGTTGCTAAAATTAGGTTGATTGCAAAGTCTGATATATTTTTAAATCGTTCTATGTCAGTCTTATATTCTTTATGTGCTTCACCGACAATCATATCATTCATAGTCATTGACCATTTCTTTTTACCTGTGAGGTAAAAGAACATCAATGCTCCATTATCAATACTAATCGCCGGAGAAGTTAAACTGTAATCAATCCCAATTATTGTCTTCGGTGTCTCTACCATCTGCGTCATTAGGTATCTCCTCAATAATCTCTTTAGGTTCGTTCTCAACTTCCCAACCACAAAACGGACATGACATAGGTTCTAAATCTTGTTGTTCAATATCCCACGTAACATGATAAGTCGTATCACAGTTCGTACATTCTTTTCTTGCTTTTTCCATTATAGTTTAAATTTCTTAAATTGGTCTTTTTCGACATCTTGTTTAATTCCACCAATAACATAACTCTCAATCTCTGTTTCTTGTGGTGCATTTTGTGTACCCTTTGAATTCAGCCAATGGTCTGTCCATGGTAATGGATTTGTTCTTTGGTCGTACTTCGGAGTTAGGCCGATTGCCCTCATTCTTCGGTTCGCCATGTATTCTACGAATTGGTGTAACAGTTTTTCTGACAAACCAATCATACTTCCTTTGGAAAACAGATATGTTGCCCATCGCTTTTCCTCTTCTACTGCTTCGTCATACATTTTGATAACTTCTTGTTCGGTATCTTTGATGACTTTTAACATTGTTTTATCGCCTTCTACGTCTCTGTAGTTATTGATAATACGTTGTGACATTGCTAAGTGTTGTGATTCGTCTCTTGCAATGAATGATATAATTTTAGCACTACCTTCTAGTAGTTTTAATTCACCAAATGCAAACGAACAAGCAAACGATACATAGAAACGTAAACCCTCTAGGATATTTACAGTAACTAATGCTAACCATAGTTTCTTCTTCAATTCATACATATCAACTTTTTCAGGATTCAAATGCCATTGGTAACCTAGATTAATTAGGTCATCATATGTCTTTGTAATTGATGTTGCTCTTGCTTGAATTTTATCATCACCCATAATAGTATCAAATACTTCACCTGGTTGTGAGTATAAGTTTTTAATAATGTATGTGTAAGAACGAGAATGAATAGTCTCAATAAAATCCCATGTAACAATACAACCCTCTATCTCAGGTAATGATACAAATGGTAAGAATGCCAAACATGGACCTCTTCCTTGTACACTATCTAACATAGTTTGATATTTTAAATTAGCAGTAAAGATAAACTTTTGTTGCTCGGATAATTGTGCATAATCATTTCTATCTTTTTGCAAAGAGATTTCTTCAGGTCTCCAGAAATAACCTAGTTGTTGTTGGTTCAACTTATCAAAGATAGGATATTTCATATCATCATATCGTTGTATCTGTAAGTCTTCACCAAAGAACATAGGTTGCTTCGTAAAGTCAATATTCTTACCTGTGTTTAGTACACTTCTACTCATTTATTTTCTCTCTCTTATATGGCGCAAGAATCACAGGCTTCTTCATCATCTGCCTGTAACGTTGCTGGTTGTGTTTCTGCTACTTCGTCTTTCCATCCCATTGGGTGTAAAGGTTCGTCTTCGTCTTTCTTACTATCATATGTATTCTGATAATAACTTGTCTTCCAACCTAGTTTGTAAGTTGTTAATAAATCTTGTGCCATTTGGGCAATAGATACTTGACCTTCTTCATATTGTTCTGGATTATAAGACCAGTTACCAGAGATTGCTTGGTCAAAATACTTCTGCATTACTGCAACGATATTTATATATCCTTCATTCCCTTTCATGTCCCATAATAGAGTATATGAATTCTTTAAAGTCTTGTAGTCAGGTACAACTTGTTTTAAAGTACCTTTCTTAGACTTCTTAATTGACAAATAATCTCTTGGTGGTTCAATACCATTTGTCGCATTTGATACAACACTAGACGATTCACTCGGCATTTGTGCTGATAGTGTACTATGTCTTAAACCATGTTCTTTAATATCTTTACGTAACTCTTCCCATTTCATAGTAAGTTTACGATTACAAATTTCATCAACTTCTTTCTTATAAGTGTCGATAGGTAAAATACCATCACTATACTTAGTTCTATGAAATAACTCACACTGACCTTTTTCTTTAGCAAGGTTGTTTGACGCTTTCAATAGGTAATATTGGAAGTTCTCTGTTAATTCATCAACTTGTTTCCATGCTTTAGGGTCAGAATAATTTAGTTTTTGTTTTGCTAGATAATGTGCAAGACCAATATAACCAATACCTAAACTTCTACGTGCCTTAGTAGATACTTCGGCAGCTTTAACAGGATATTCTTGGTGGTCAATAATCTCATCTAATGCTCTAACAGCAAGGTCACAAAGACCTTCTAAATCTTCTAGGTACTGTAACTTACCTACGTTGATTGCACTTAGTATACATAACGCAATTTCGCCCTCACCATCAATGTGTGTGATAGGTGTAGTTGGTAATGTAATCTCTTGGCATAAGTTAGACATGTAAATTCTATCTTTAAAAGAAGAGTGAGTATTACAGTGGTCAATATTCATAATATAGATACGACCTGTCTCTGCACGTTCTTTTAACATATTCATAAACAATGTTTGTGCTGATACTTTTCTTTTCTCTACACTAGTTTTACGTTCTGCCTTTTCGTACAGTTCATCAAACTCTGGTGTTCCCCATGCTTCATATAATTCAGGTACTTCGTGTGGTGAGAATAAAGTTATTTCGCCATCTTGAATAAATCTCTCATAGAAGATTTTAGATAGTTGAATACTGTAGTCGAGTTTACGTACTCTGTTATCTTCCGTACCTTTGTTGTTTTTGAGAACAATGATGTCTTCAATTTCTTTATGCCAAATAGGGAAATGCACTGTAGCAGAACCCCCACGAACACCGTTTTGTGTGCAACACTTAACCGTTGCCTCAAACTTTTTGAGGAAAGGTACAACTCCTGTGTGCTGGACTTCACCGCCTCTAATTCTGGAATTAATGCCCCTGATTCTCCCAGCGTTAATACCAATACCAGCCCTTTGTGCAACATAAGAGCCAATAGCCATATCACTACTGAAAATAGATGGCAAACTATCATCAACATCAACCAAAACACAAGAAGCATACTGCCGAATAGGAGTTCTAACACCGGCCATAACCGGAGTAGGTATATTGATTTTAAATTTTGAAGTAGCGTCATAATACTTTTTAACATATGTCATTCTCGTTTCTTTAGGATAATTAGCAAAGATAGTAGCTGCTATTAGCATGTACATAAATTGTGGAGTTTCAAACACCATACCATTACTTCTATCTTGTACTAGATACTTGTCAATAACTTGTCTTAGACCAGCATATGTAAAATCATAATCTCTTGTATGAGATACCCAAGATTCCATTCTATTAAAATCTTTTTCATCATATACGTCTAAAATTGTTTTATCATAAACACCTATCTCAACACCTTTTTTAGTGTGAGCATAGATATGTGGATGGTCCCACATTTTATGGAATATTTGTTTACGTAAACTGAATAGTAATAACCTAGCAGCTGCAAACTGATAGTTAGGGTTTTCTAATGTGATTAAATCTGAAGCAGACTTAATTAAAATTTGTTGTATTTCATCTGTACTAATGCCATCATAAAATTGTAAACCACTAGACATCTCAATCTGAGATGAAGAAACACCTGTGATATCATCACAAGCATATTCAACCATTTCATGTATTTTGTCAATGTTAAGTTGTTCTGTTCCTCTACCATTTCGTTTTTGTACTTTAATATTCTCTGCTACCATCTGTTTTCTCCTCTTAACACTTTCTGTAATTAGTCATATTGGTTAATGCTTTAAGTCCTGAATACGTATGTTTACTTATAAGATTCTTGACCTGTATTTTCGTCATACCAGAAATAATTAAATCATTTACATCTTTCAGTTGTAAGTCTTCTGGCCATACTACAACGTTATATCCTTTATCTATTACATCATACATTCTATTAACAATTTCTTTATTGCGAGGCTCGTTATCAAATATATATGTCACTTGTTCAACTGGAGCTTGGAGCGTCAAATCAGCACCACCGGCAGCTAAACAGTTATCTATAAACATACTGTCTATAGGTCCTTCTACAATATAGATTTGGTCTTGCAAGTTGACAGTATCTAAACCATACACTTTTTGTTTTGATTCGTCAAGCTTAATCGTTAAATATTTTGGTTGTTCATTCCCAAATGCACGGCCTTGAAAAGCGAAAGCTTTGCCTTGAACATCATAGAAAGGTATAATCAACCTTGGGTGTTCACCTCTTGTATGAGGAAACGTATTAGGTTTACACTCATTAACAAATGCCATAAATGTATTACTAATAAAAAGTTTATCGTAATATTCTTTAGGTATTTTTCTCTTCTGAACATATTGAGAAACCGGATGGTCCTCTGCCAATTCAGATACTTTAGTAAGACCTTTTAAAAAGTCCTTTTCTTCAAAGTGTGGTACAAAATCATCAAACTCAGGTTTTGCCGTGGAGGGCGCTGAACCTTTGTATCTTTCTAGTAAATATTCTTCGTACTTTTTAGGGTCGAGGTATTTAAGGAAATTTGATAAACTGTGTCCTTCACTACAATTGTGACACTTGAAAAACATATCATTTTTTACTCTGTAAAGATATGCTCTTGCTTTAGTTTTACTCTTCTGCGAATCACCACAATAAGGACATCTGAAATTATATAGGTAATCAGACTTCTTCTTAAATTGTGCCAACCTGGCAGATATTTCATTGATAAACTTTAAATCAATATAACTAGACATAATATACGTATTTTACTTTCAATTAGATTAGATGTACATAATAACATAATAATCTGTGTTTGTCAATGCTGAAACGAAACCTCCAGCGTGAAAAATAGCACCGAGGTTTCCAGCGCTTAATAATTGACCGGATTAATTCAGCTGGTAGGTTATTTCATCATGGAAAGGATTTCGTGGCCATTTAGTGCGATAAACCACCCTACTACAAAGGCACCTCCCATTATGAGCCATTTATACTTCTCTAGTATAGTAATTCTTCCTCTAATGTCAAGCGCCACTGACTTAATCTCTATCAGCAGTCTCTTTTCTAGTTGGTTCATTTCTTTTGAAAGGTCGTGATGTACCTTATCTATTTCTCCAGCTCTTTCTTTTAACTTATCAAATATAATTTCATCTATCTGTTCTTGTCTGGAAATCTTTTCTTCGTGTACGGCTAACATCTGTTTGATTGATGTTGATACGTCCGTTAATTTTTCTATTGCTGTATCTAAACGATTATTTAAGTTACCCACGTTATCTACATCTCTTTTTAAACCTTCAAGTTCTACTTTGAGGTCTATAAACCCTTTGTTGTCTGCCATTTGCTCTCTCTCTTTGGGTAACATTGCTTTGTTCTCTATCCTGTAAAGGACGTTAATAGTAGGACTGATATTTATTACTTTTGATAACACGTATTGGTGTATCTCTTTTATATATTGTCCTATATCTATTTAGTTCTTTTATATATTGTACTATATCTATTTAATCATTTATGCTGCTGATGGCATGCCTAATTCAGCACATCTTCGTAAAATAAATAATTTCTTTTGCGTTTTTCTCCTCCTTCTATCTTTCTGTTTTCTTATTAGAACCCATGTTGTATGCAATGCATATAATCGTGTTCTATGGTCAGTTCGAATTTTCCGTTTAATTACTTTGTACAATTTTCGTTGTTGTAATCGTGTCAGATTTACCTCCTGTTAAGATTAAGTTGAATAGTCTTTAGATTAAATCGCCTCCTTTGGTTTATAAATTGTGATTAGTTCTTCTTTACCTTTGACTTTAATTTTGTCAACTTCAATACTTTCAACATCTTTCAGTTGTTCCATTGTGTGAGAAGAATATAATGTAGCAAGAATATTACCATCTTTACCTTTGTAATTCCTTGTCGCAGCCTCTAGTCTAGCAGCTAAGTTAACTGCGTCACCAATGACTGAGTAGTCAAACCTCATGTCACTACCCATATTACCAACAATACATGTACCTGTGTTAACACCTGAACCTATGTTGATTTCTGGTAGCCCTTTATCTTTAAATTCTTTCTTTAATAATGCCGTTTCTCTAGCACACTCTATACTTGTCTTAACAGCCATCTCCGCATGGTTAGGACAGTCTAAGGGTGCGTTCCAGAATGCCATTATGCAATCGCCCATGTACTTATCAATTGTGCCGCCATTATCCATAACTATCTTACTCATTCTATTTAAGTAGTCATTTATAACACCAACTAAGCCTTCGGGGTCATCATTGTTCTTATAATGTTCTGAGATAGGTGTAAACCCTACAATATCCATGAATAAAAATGACATCTCTTTTCTTTCACCACCTAGTTTTAATTTACTAGGGTCTTTCTGTAGTATTGCAACCTGTCTAGGGTCAAGGTATGATTCAAACTGTTTCCTAATCTGTTGCTTTAATTTAAATTCTAATATAAATCTGTTGAATATACTATGTAAACCAACGAACATTATTGTTACTAAAATCCACGTAACATCTACTAACATTAATTTGTTAAAGAAGTATTGTGTACTATACACTGCTATGCCTGAAAAGGCAACCATTAAACCGCCAACAATGTAGTAAGGAGTAAATCTTGTAAGCACTATTATAACAGAACCTACTAAAAAGGCAACAGCTAATTCTAACAACCAAGATATATCTATTCTTGTGATATTAATACCATCTATTAATGTTTGTACTGTTGAAGCAACTGCAATGTAATCGTATTGTGGTCCTGTTGGTGAGGCAATTACACCACCTAATCCTTCGGCAGTTAAAGCAATGATAACTGTTTTACCTTTTAATGTATCAAAACCACCAAGTCCGGCCTCTGCTAAAGATATAGTTTGATATTCTTTATTCCATGTTAACCATATTCTGGCATGTTGGTCTGTTTTTATTGTTGCAAAACCTGGTACTCTCATAGCAATAATACCTGAGGCACCTGACTTAACTTGATAACTAGGGTCACCAACGGCAACTCTGATTACTTCTATTGCAATGTTTGGATAAACATCATTACCTATTTTCATAAGCAATGGCATTCTTCTTACGACACCATCTATTTCTGTATTAACATTTGTAACACCAACACCGGCTGCATTATCTCCTACACTTGGTATTGGTCCTACCATACCAGGCCATGAGAATAACCACTCTAGTGGACTGCCAATCTTGGCAACTCCTCTAGGATAACCATTCTTAGTTGTTTGATTTGAACCTGTCTGTGCAACTACAACAAAATTATCTTTTAATGCCTTTGCAAACTCTTCATCACCACCTAATCTATCCTCTTCTGCAAAAAGAATAGGTAATACAATGACACCAACTTCAGCAGCTCTTAATTCTTCTATAACACCTGCTAATATATCTCTCTTCCATGGCCATTGACCATAAAGTTCTATTGACTTCTCGTCTATAGTTACGATAGCAATGTCTTGTGATACTTGTTTCTCTTGTGATTGGAATAAAAGGTCAAAAGATTTTAACCTTAGAATTTCTTTTACCTGAGGGTCTTGTAACCCTATCCATGTAAGGGCAAATAATGTAACAAAGGCAAATGCCCAATTGGTAACTATCTTCTTCATCTATTATTATTTATCCTAGTTTTGTGTTACTGTTGCTGAACAACTAGAAGAAACACAATTTTGTTGTAGATAATAATTCTGTCCTGTACTACTATCTTGTGTTAAATCTATCGTTGAAGGATTCCCACTTAAATTAATTGTTGCATTATGGTCACCACTTCCGTCTTGTGTTAAATCTATTGTGTGACTATCAGTCAATGTTATCTCTGCATAGTGGTCGCCTGTACCTTTTTGGTCTACTGCAACATTATTAGAACCATCTATATCTAAAAACAATTTCTTATCTCCTGTTTCTGTTTGGTCTACATCAACAGTATTACTATTGCCTATTATAGTGACTGACATATAGTGTTCGCCAACATAATTGATTGCTGATTGGTCTAAGTCTACATTGTTTGATGAACCTGTTATATCTAATATTGCTCTTTGGTCTTCATTTTGTGTGACTGCAACAGTATTAGATGAACCTGTTATATCTAAACCTAAAACATTATCATCACCAATCTGGTCTAAATCTAAAGAATTATTATCTCCGTTTATAACAGCTGATGAAGATAAGTCTGTGCCTATAATTAAGTTATCATCACCGTCTTGTAATATATTTAAAGTATTACCATCACCTGTTTGTGTAATGTATATTTGATTACCACTTACAGATTTATTTCTTATAGCATTAAACTCTGTTGTTTGTGATGATGTAATACCAGATGTACTTGCTAATAATATACCTTCGTTTGCTAATGTCTGTTGTAGAAAGGCATAAAATCTGGTCATCCAGGAACTATTAGTATTTTTAAATTGTGTTTGGTCAAAGGTAACTATTAGTTGACCACCATTACTGCCATAATCATAAGCTGCCCATGACTTTTGAGGGTGTGTACCAGTTGAATTGTTAGAACCTAAAGCAGTACCACCTGATTGCATACTAAACAAGTTTTTTGTTACCCAATAACCTGCTGTTGCGTCACCTGAATATGAACCATTTGCATAAGAAACAAAGTTTGCGTTACCTGAGTATATTGTAATTGCACCTACACTTAATTTACTTTCTATCAATGCTTCAATACTACCTGTTCTATTGTTATTGTAAACACCATTACCTGCAATTATAACATTACCACCATTACCAATATAAGTTTCGTATGCCGTCTTACAACTACTACCACAATTTGAATCGCCTGCAATATTAATATGTAAATCTTTGTTAGTAAAATCTGATAGAGTTACACTACCACTATTTGTACCTGTTACAGTATAACCTAAATCTTCTAGTTCACTTTTTAATTGTGTGTATTGTTCACTTG
>Ga0209091_10002364_pt1 | contig 15967 bp, 12 predicted proteins | sample ArcticOcean_MG_C_6_FD_187438 | JGI IMG/M metagenome (GOLD analysis project Ga0209091, IMG submission 187438) | Marine microbial communities from western Arctic Ocean - ArcticOcean_MG_CB8_128 (SPAdes) (version 2) | ecosystem: Environmental > Aquatic > Marine > Oceanic | place: Arctic Ocean...
ACGACGAGGACGAAGCGTTGCGTAATGGTAGTGGCGGCGAGAGTTCGTCGACGACGAGCAATAAAAAACAGACGTTTGGTATTACATTATCTCTTCTGTCTGGAGTCCTCTATGGCGTGAACTTCAACCCGGCGGAAAATTTGAGACTTCGGAGCGGTGCGCATTCCGACGACGCCCTCGACTTCGTGTTTTCGCATTTCTGCGGTATCTTTGGAACTACGCTCGTCGCGTTCGCGCTCCATTACTTGCACGTCGTCCGAAAAGCCACGGATAGATATCCCGAGCTTCGTCAAGAAACCATAGTCCCGGCGTTTATTTCTGGCGTCATGTGGGGTATTGCTCAAACCTCCTGGTTCGTCGCCAACCGCGTTCTCTCGATGTCGATCTCGTTTCCGATCATTAGCACTCTCCCATCGGTCGTCGCCGCGTTGATTGGCTACTTTTACTTCCACGAAATGCGAGGCGAAAAGAACGTCCGGTTGTTACTTTCGTCCGGGGCGATGCGATTAGTATCTGTCGTGTGCATCGCCAACAGCAGGTGATAGAAATGCGGCGCGCGCGCGTTTAAACGTACTACTTAAATTGTAAATTGTGATTCTACTTAGTATATGTACACGCTTTTCTAAAAACAATTCTGTCTCGCGAATGATGTGCGAAATCGCTGCTAAACATCATCACGTTTACTTCTTCTTCGCTCTCTTCCCTTCCCCTTTCTTCGGAGGTCCTTTCCCTCTCCTCTTCATCCGCTCTAATTTCACCTTCCGTCTCTTATCGTCCGGGTCTTCGAACAGCATGTCCATCTTTCGAATACCCTCCGGGTACCAAGACGTCAAACTCGGACCGACTAAGGCTTTTTTTAAGAGTTTTCTCCCCGTGGGTACATTCGTGTCGTTCACCGCGGTTTGGAATATTCTCGCCGCGACGAGGGCTATCTTTTTCTTGTTCGCCGCTAAGCTCGCCGAGGCAATCGACGACATCGCTCTCGATCTCGCTATTTAGGCGTTTGTTTCTTTCGCGTGTGTGTTTTACACCAGACTATACTGTTTTTTTCTCGCTTTTGAGGTGTTTTTTCTCACGTGTGTTTTCTTGCAAGAAATTCTTCAGAGTTTTCACACGAAAAACAAGAAAAAACTCTTCTTATTCGAGAAATAAAATGGACTCCGAAGAAGAAAAGAAAGAAGACAAAGGCGAACACATCAACTTGAAAGTGAAGGACCAGGTTCGTATGTGTTGTTGTTGTTGTTGTCGTTGTTGTTCTCGTTTTTAAGCGCTCTCTTCTTCTTCTTCTCGGATTGTTTTTTAGAAAACGCGCGTTCTCCTTTTTGAAAAATCGCCCCCCGATCTCTCCTTCCTTTGATGCTCAAACGAAACACAAATCTCTCTCTCTTTCTCTCTTAAAAAACAGGACAACGCCGAGGTGCACTTTAAAGTGAAGATGGGTACCAAGTTTAAGAAGGTTCGCGTTTGGATGTTTCGTTTTATTCTTCGAAAGACGACGAGAAGAGATTCTTTCGTCGAATTGGATCAGAGATTTTTACAACCGCTGCTCAGGCACTCACTCACGTTTTTTTCTCTTTCTCTCTCGTGTATTCATATTTATAAACAAAATAGATCTTCGACGCGTTCTTGCAGCGCAAATCTCTCCAACCTGGATCCGTTCGATTCTTGTTCGACGGGGAGAGAGTTAGAGAGGACCAAACGCCGCAAGAGTTGGACATGGAAGACGGCGACTCGTTGGACGTCATGATGGAACAAGTCGGAGGGAAGTAAAGAGTGGAATTCTGCGCACCCTTTTTACCCTTTGAAAAAAGTACTAATAAACACGCGCATTAACATAAACCCTACGTAGCTGCCGCCTGGAAGGGCGCAAAGTAAAAGGCAGAGAGTGAGAGAAGAGAGAGAAACACGCACACATTTCATATGTTATACGCAAATTTACGTAGATGAACACAGACTTTTCTTTTACACCGGCTAAATTCTATTGATACTCCGCCGACGCTTTTTGCATCTTAGATTGTCGCTCGCGAAAGACATCCTTCGTGGGCATTCTGAACGACGACGGTTCGCCCCCTGTCATCATATCGGGAGTCATCATTTGCGTCGCCGTTCTTTTCGAGCCCATGCTTTGCGGTCGAGTATCTTTACCCTGCATTTGCGCCAACAACTCAGCTTTGCCTTCGATGGTCAAATCTGCGTTTTTCAAAGCGTCCAAGACCGCGTCGACTCTCGGTGCTGGCATTTTCGCGAACGCTACCGGACCAGGAAGCTTATTAAACAACTCTCGCAGCGTTTCCGGGAGATGAGGTGCTACTACGACAGGTAAAGCGGAAAGACCGATGGACGGAGGCGCCGCGCGCGGCGCAGTCGTCGTCTTCGCGTCGTGTAGAGCCGACGACGAGGGCGCCTCGGCGGAAACAACTTTTGGAGGAGGAGGAGGCGCACCTTTAGGCGCTTTCGGCGGTGGCGGTGGTTTCGGTCGAGAGATTTCTTTTTTACCCGAGGCAACGGACATGGCGATGTGCTTCCGAATAGAAGACACGCCAAGTTTCGCGTAGTGAGATAAACTTTCGCTTCTCAAAGGCGCAACGTCTGGGATGAAGTTATGTCGTTCAAAAACGTTCGCGACTAATTTCGCCACCGTCATTCTCGAGAAAATCCCTGGGTCCATCAAGGACGCCGCCGCGCTAGGTTCTAAAAACTCGCTTCTCCGAATTTCAGCGGCGCGAAATGATTCGTACGAGCCGTACTCGTGCTCAAATTTCACAAAAGCGTCAAAGATGGAAACGTCTGGTTTTCCTACGCTCAATGCGCGTTCAAAGACTACCCTCGTATTCCCAACGTCTCCAAGCGATATTAAGTGATTTGTATACGTCAACACGTACGCGGGTACGTCCATGTACGTCTTGAGACCGAGTTCAAATACATTTCGGCACGGTTTATCGGCTTCATCGTAGCGCCATTCCACCAAAGCGGCTGCGGCGTAAACGAGCCAGCTGCATCCGGGAGCTTTACGCGCGCGCAAGAAAGCCTTTCGAGAGGAAGCTTGGGAATCCGAGCGTCGGCACGCGCGAATATATTCGGCGTACACGACCGAAGTGTCATCGTCCATCATTTTAACGATTGTACCTTCTCCCGCTGCTGCTTTCTCAGCTTCGCGCTTCTCTTCGTACGAACCCATGTACGATTCGTACACAGCTTTCATCCCTTCAAAGTTTTGCTGCGACTCTTCTAAATCAGCGGCAGCAAGCAATAGCATGATTGACCCCGGAAGCACTATGCGCGCGCGGGACAATATTTCAGCCGCATCTCCCGCTCGTCCTGCACTTTCGTGCCAGTGAGAGTATTCTAACCAAACTTCTGGGTAGTTCTCACACGTCAACAAACACTTTTCGTACGCTAAAGCGATGCGTTCTCGAACGCGAGGCGGCTCTTCTTCTAGTTTATCTGCTGCTGCTTTCTTTGCCGCTGCGATGCTAACAATGCCTACCGCTTCCAATTTCTGCGGGTTCGTTTTCTCCCACGCGATGAATCGTCGAAACGCGTCTAAATGACAATCCGCAGCTTTCGTCGTGTGCACGGGATCACCCACGGCAATACCGTTCTTATGCACTCGCAAATCGTAACCTAAACCTTCAAAGAGAGCCGCGTTTAAAGCTTCGCGCTCTTTGTATGCGGTTTTACACGCGAATATTTTCGGAGTGCTTTCGGCGAGCAACGTTCTCGCAAACTTTTTATCGTACGAATTTTCAAAAGCCTCGTAGTCAGTCACTAAAGATTCCAGGGATTGCGTGGGAACGGAAATGGCGCGTTGGTACACGCGACGGAGTTCCATCATTCGTGCGGTTTCGTATTGCTCGGGTTGTGCACCTGTCGGCTGTGAGAAGAAGAAGAAGAAAAGAGTAAGATGTCAATATCAAAATTGAAGACTCTGCAATTTTCATAAATCGGCCCGAGAGAGAGAGAGCAAAAGAAAAGACAAAATGTTTATCAAATTTTCGTGGCATCAGAGGCATCATTGTCAACACCATTTATCGGGGGCGAACCCGTTTCAGTCGCAAATTACCCATGATACTTATAACTCATCACCTGCCACGAAGTTTGGTCGCTCTGTTGCAGCGGCGTTTTCACAACAACAAGAACAAAATTCAAAATTCAATAAACGTACCGCAATAAATCCCGGGCTCACTCCTTTTACGAAATCAACGTATTCCTCCCAAATCTTACCGCTCTCCACGTCTTCTCCCACGTGATCTACACAATATTCAAACGCCGCTTTAATCGCTCTCCCTCCTTCCTCTGTCGTCCCGTTCTCATTCGTCGCCTTTGCGTAGTTCACGTACACCAACCACAACTCTGGCGCCAAAACGTCCCGCAAACACCTCGAGAAAATCTCCGAAACCGCCTCGTCGTCTTTCTTCTCCATCGCGTTTTGCGCGTACGCGATCCACGCATTCACACATCTCCGATGGTATCGCAAAATCTCTTCGAACACATCCTTCGCCACGGACGGCCTCCCTCTCGCCTCGACGAAGAACACATCCCAAGCCGTCGCGTCGTACGGGTTTCTCCGAAGAATTTTTCGAGCGTTTGTCAATCTATTTGATTTCACGATTGGATTCGCGCCGTCGTCGTGCGCGTCAAACGCTGGGTCAATGTCCTCGTCCGTTTCAACAGAAGGAGCCGGGTCCATTATCTCGTCGTCATTATTAGTAGTAGTAGTTTCTTCTTCTTTGTTTTCAAACGTCGTCGTCGTCGTCGTCGTCTCCAACTCGTTTCCTTTCGCATCTTCTTCTTCCGTCGCGGGAGTCTGCTCTGCCTCCTCGCTCTTCTCCCTCTCTTTAGCGTCTGTATCCTTGCCGCCTTTTCCTTCTTCTTCTTCTTCATCTCTCTCCTCCAAAGCCTCTTTCAATCGCGCGACTAAAATCGGCTTCGTTCCCGAGGAATCTAATTTTCTCTTTTCGAGTTCTGCTCGAAGTTTAACCACGGTCAGTTTCTGCACGTCTTGCGACTTCAAGGCGGCAACGACCATGGCTTTATTATCTCACTTTTAGTACTTTTTTCCTTTTTGGATGCGCGGTGGTTACTCGAGGATTGCGTCGGGATTGTTGTGCGAATATGGACTTTGAATTATGAGGAAAAGAAACTCCCAAAAACTGAAAAAATACTCGTATACGCTCTTTGTTTAAAAAGAAATCGAACCTAAGGGTAAACATGTCGGTCTTCCGTGCGCGCACGAGAAGGGCGCTTTACAGCTGCTGAGAGATTTGACGACGATGTCGCACTCTTTTTGGGTAAGTTTATCTCCGAACATAATCGCCGAACGACAACTTTTTTTTGCGAAAGCGTGTCGGAACGAAGGCGGGAGAGCGACGCCGCCTGTTGTTGTTGTTGCAGTTGGTGTGCCTCCTCCGAGTTCGTGGAGGAGAACTTTAAACTCCTTGAGCGCGGATGCTTCGAATAACGCTGGCACGCGCGTTAATTTGATCTGTAAGAGTCCAATTTCTTCCCATTCGAATCCGGAACGGACGATGGCGTCTCGAAAGTCGCACGAAGCGATGTATTCGTCTCGATCGAGTTTCGCCACAAGGTTGACAGCTCTCCCTGCTGGGCGCTCTTCGAGGTAGCTTTTTTCGAGATCTTCTACGATGCACCTCTCATCTGCTGCGTGTTGATCGATGAGTAATAACTCTTTGGTGTCTTTGGTTATCAAAACGATAAACTTCTTGGCAAACTGGCCGACGACGCGCGACTCTCTGAGTTCGTTTGAGGTGACCGTTTTGGACGAAGGAGGAAGCTTTAGTACTTCGCGGTTATTGACGAGAGCAAACGCCGGATTCACCCACATTTTCTTCGGTGATTGCTTCTTCTTTGGAGATACGATAGCGTTGTTCAGCTGGAAGGGCGGCTTTTGAACCGCGCAGCACTCGCACCGCTGCTTTCGTTTCTTCTTCACTACCTCTTTTTCTTCTTCTTCTTCTTCTTCTTCTTCTTCGTCGTCGTCGTCGTTGTCGAGGTGCCTTTTCTTCTTGGACGAGCTTTTCTTCTTGGACGAGCTCGACGGCACGCGCGGAGACTCTGCCGCGTTTATTTTCTCTTCGGTACTTTCGGAAGAGATCTTTTTTACAGTTTCGCGTAAGAAGGCTGATATCAACTCTTCGTTGTTTTCGTCTGCGGTCGTTGTCGAGATATGTAAAACGTAAGCGACCGAAGAAGATTTCTTTTTGTGAATCTCCTTGAACGATCTCTCTATAACCGTGTGGTATTTTGTTCTCTCTCTCACGTGAATCCGGTTTATGTATAGATACTGTATCTTTCTCCTGTGAATGTAGTTTTCGGCCCAAGTAATATATCCGGAAGCTCGCATGGAGGGAGGAGCTCCACGGCTACCTTTTTTCTCGTAACACACCGGACGCAACGCGCGCACGGTAACATCTTCCTCGCCGTACAAATCTGCCAAGTTCGCCAAAACATTGCCTCGGCTGCGAAATATTTCTTTCTCTTCCCACTCCTCGTCGTTTTTCTTCTTTTTCACGGTCAAAATCAAAGTAACTTTTGGATTGATAAGCGAAAGGGCAAACACCCGTTCGCGCGCCTCTTTCTCGCACGCCTTCGAATACGTCTCAAACCCATCCGCTTTCATTTTCTTCTGAATCAAAGCAGACCCTCGAGAAAAGACTCTATCAACGGTGATAATCACTCCAGAGTTTCGATACGCGCTCGGTAGCATCCCTTTCACTTTTCTTCTACTCCCCTCGGCGGAAGACACCAGCGTCGCCGAAAACGTTCTCGTGGAAGGCGAGGCGGTTTCAGAACCACCCATCTTCTTCCTGGTCACGATCTGCACTCTCTCGCTCAACGCCGCAATCGCCGCCAAAGACACTCCACTCTTCCCTCGCTTGGACGTGCACCCAGACTCTCCAACCAAATGTAAATCTCTTTCTGTCATTCCTTCGCCGTCGTCTCGGACCCGCATCGAAGGCAAAAACGACGAAAACGAAGACGAAGACGAAAAGAAGAGTTCGCACGAAACTTCTCTCGCGTTTGCTTCGACGCTATTCGTCACCAGTCGTTCCAAAACGTCCGCGACCGACTGGATGATATTCACCCCTCCCGTGGTCGTTTGCCTTTGCGTTACGTGTTGTCGTCGCATCATCGTGGTTGTCGTCCTCCCCGTTTTCGGTCGTCCTTGTGGTTGTTCTCTCGCGTCGTTCTCTCTCGTTTTGTGGAGTATTTTTTGACGTCGAAAAGTGAAAAAAGCGCCAATTTTTGCGAAAAAAACTCGTCTCTGAGATCGTTTTTGAACCAAAATTGAACGACACCAAAAGAAAGGAATTCAACGTCATTGCGAAAACGTTATAATCAAAAGTGGCGGAAATTAAAACACAAACCCCCGCCCTCTGCACAGTAGAGAGGTGGAAAGAAACCTGCGACACAAAACCACCCGCTCTCGATCGAAAACGCAACCTTTCGCCTTTAGGTTTTAGCCGCCCTCTCTGCTTTTGCACGCGCACGCATAGCATATATATAAATTAAAAAAGAGAGAGAATGAATGCAATTCAACGCCGGGGGGTCGTCGAATCCTCTTCTCCCTCCGACGCCACCACCGACGACAAATGGAGAAGAAATATGCCGAGACTTTTTAAAGGTTTATACTATATCATACTCATTATGCCGCAACATCTGACCATTCTTACAACAGGGAGCGTGTTTCAGAGAAAACTGCAAGTATTCTCACGCGCACGCGGAAGGTTTATGCGCGCAGTTGCCGCAGGTGAGACAAGTTTTTTGCTGACGCAAATTCGGCGTAAACGAACCTAATTTTGAACCGACGTTTGAGAGATTGTGCATTTCGTTTCTCTCTTTCTCTTTCTTCTTTTTTACGCAATCAAACTCACCCGCTGATGTCACTCTCTACTGCTCTACTCCTTTAACTTTCGATCAAACAGACGTCGCAGCCCATATGCAGAGACTTCCAAAACGGGAGGTGTTTTAGATCCAGGTGCGTTATTAAATTAGAGCCCGCCCAAAATTTCCCTTTCTTCGACACAAACAGACGCCGGCGCTGGAAATGCGCCAGACGACAAAAAAAAGGGTCGAGTCAAAAAACTAACAACCTACGAACAAAAAATTCTTCTTCTTTGTCTTCTTCTTTAAACAACAACAACACAAAACAGTTGCCGATTTTTCCACGGCGCGGTACCGACCATGGTTGGAGGCGTGATGCCTGGACAGTTACAGAACGGCGCGTCCGCGTATTACGCGCAGCAGCAGCAACAATCGCCGCAACCGCAGGGCGGCGGCCAGCCGATACCGGGGATACCGCAGCATCATCACTATCAATACGCCGGCCCGGCTGGACAGGAACCGAATGTTATTAACAGTGGTAATTATAATCGCTACGCGCAGACCTTTAGTGGTGGAGGTGGGCATCAGCAGCAGTTGCACTTTGGGGCTACAAATTCTGCGCCGGAACAGCCGTCGTATTTATCGAATCAGACGAACGGGCAGACGCAGGATTTTGTCCAAGCGAGCGCGTATTACCGCCAACCGCAGAATCAGCGATATTCAATCGACCAGGCGTTTATCGATCAATCGACCTCCTCGGCGATAGGGTACAACAATAATAGCGATGGTCGCATGTACAATACCAATAATTCTATCGCTGGAATGATAGGCGCGGAGCAGTTGTACGCAAACGCAAGCGCGGCTGCCGAAAGCGCAGCAAAGGCGTTTGCGTTGCAACAGCAACAACAGCAACAGCAGCAGCGGCTGCAACAACAACAACACTTAAATGGTAATAATAATGGCGCAGGGACGACGACTTCAGCTTTAACCGGTGGTTTTCATTCGCAACCATTTAGTAGCAGCAGCGGCGTAGTCTATAGCGGTAACCAGGCGGCGGTGAATAACGTTCCTCTGACGAAACAGGAAGGTTTCGCGAGGGTCTCATCCGGACTGACTGAAAACTCCAATTACAGTGCGAATTCTCGCATCGATCCCATAGATCTTCCGTTGGATATTCTCGACGAACCGAAGACGACTTTGGAAAGCTACCAGTAACATTATGACGATCATTTAAAATTCGTGTATTTATAATTTTAAAATGCGACGGCGCACGTTTATGTACATGCAAGTAGACCAGATAGATATCAATAGTTCTACATATAACGAGAGAGAGGTTTTCTAGTTTTTAATATAAGTTCAATATCACACATTATATTTCAAATAATAATCAAGTATCTCTCTCTTCTAGTTTAAAGCTAAGGTTTTCGGTTTTTACAATTCTTTCTTCTCTCTTTCTTGTTATTTGAGCAGCTTTAGTCGACTTGTCTAATCGCGGAAAGTTCAACTTGAACCGACGGTCCCATGGAAGAAGCGATGTATAAAGATTTCCAGTAGATCCCTTTCGCTCCAGTCGGCTTGTTCTGGTCGATAGCATTCACAATGGACTGCAAGTTCGTCATCAAATCACCCTCGGCAAAGCTCAACTTGCCAAACGGAACGTGCACAATACCTTGCTTGTCTGCACGAAACTCAACCTTACCACCCTTAAATTCACCAACCGTAGTGGCAACATCCGTCGTCACCGTACCGGCTTTCGGGTTCGGCATCAAACCCTTCGGACCGAGTTGTCTCCCCAACTTCGCAACCTTCGGCATCATATCCGGAGTCGCCACCAAGAGGTCAAAATCCAACATACCACCCGAAATGTCCGCGACCAAATCATCATCGCCGGCAAAATCCGCACCAGCACCCTTCGCGGCAGCAATGTTATCCCCAGAGCACAAGACGGCAATTCGAACCGTCTTCCCCGTTCCTTTCGGCAACGCAACCGTCGCTCTCAATTGCTGGTCGTTGTATTTCGGGTCAATGTTTAATCTCGCGTGCACTTCAGCAGTCTCCACAAACTTCGTGTTTGAGTTCGCTTTCATCAACGCAATCGCTTGTTCCGGCGTTTGCGGTTGCATTCTGCCCGGAACGGCTTTTTGAGCCGCTCTAAATCTTCGAGACATTCTCGCTTCCTTCGAGGACAAGCCATCTTTACGAACAGCTCTCGCTTTGGGAGCCGCAACTTCCTCCTCGAGCTCCGCAAAGTCCAAAGCCGCGTTCACTCTCATCGTTTGTCTCATCGGGGATTGTCTTTGAACTGTTGATGATTATGATAATTCAGAGTGGATTAAGAAGGGAAAGAGAGAAGAAGGTGAGTACAGAAAGAAACGAATACAAATCGCATTCGAAAGAAATGGATAAAGCAGGTTTTTATAGGTTTTCTCGTTCACCGGAAAAAGGACCCGAGGAGAGGGAAAAATCAAGCCGCCGTGCGCGCGACTCGCGCGCATTCCAGGTCCATCGTTCACAAAACAAACGCAAATTCTAGTGATTCACATCACCCCCTTCGCGTTTCTTCCATCAAACGGAACCTGAAACATTCGCACGGACCCTGGAACGCGTCGTCGATTTCTGTTTTTCTTCTCGGATGACGCCTTTCCTTCTCAAAAGCAGGTCCGCAGTCATAACTCAATTTGCGAGAGAAACGAGTTAAAAAAAACGCGCTGCTCCTCTCTAAAAGATAAAACGCGAACGTTCAAGAGCGCCTACCTCTGCTGTTCGTGGACGTGGAAGAAACCGAGGTTCCAACCAAGGACGCAGTTCTCATGGTTAAGCCTAACATTGTCGCAGTTTTTGGTTATGCGCTGTTTTACGCGCAGTGTGATTTTCTGGCGACTTGAACTCACTTATCTCTGCTGCACAGGTTCCAAAAGCCTGAAAATGGCAAAAAATTGACACAAAGCGAGACACTTTTTAACGCATTCGACAGACGAATGATGGCGAGCAGCAGCAGCGTGAGCAGCAGCGCTCTGCTGCTCGCCCGATTGAACGGGTATCATCTCAACCGCTATTATTATTATTCTTCGAATAAAAACACCACCAGCACTTTTAGCAGAGGAGCGAGGACGACGAGAGCGTTCTCCGGGAAGTCGACTTCATCGTCGTCGGGGCCTGCATCTTCCGATTTGGAGGCGGTGAACGACGATGGGGATGAAAGCGACGATGGCATCGAGAGGATAAAACGGAACGCGGGGCGAGAAAGTGCGGAGGTTATCGTTGCGTTGGGGAAGTTTGATGCCATGCACAGGGGGCACAAGGCTTTAGCCGCCGCCGCGGCGACGTTGAGTAAAGATAATAATAAGAGCACGTCCAAAAAGGTAAAACAGCAGGCGGTATTGTTGTCGTTTGAGAACATGGCGGAGGTGTTGGGATGGAAGCCGAAGAAACCAGTCACGGCGAAACGCGACAGAGCGAGAGTTTTGAAAGAGTGGAGCGAGGAGTTAGTAGCTTTAGATGGTGTGGAGGAGTCGGATTCAGACTGTTACTCCATTCGCGAACACGGTGTTCCGTTTGCATCTATTCGAGAGATGTCTCCGGAGCGCTTCGTGAAAACTTTGAAAGAACGACTCGGCGTTGCCGGGGTAGTCGCGGGAGAAAACTACCGTTTCGGCTACCGCGCGAGTGGAAGTGCGGAAGATTTGGTCTCGTTTGGGGAAAAGTACGGATTACGAGTGAAAATAGTATCGCTTTTAGACGCAGATAAACTCGGCGCGGAGGCGTGCGATAACGACGGGTGCAAAGGCGAGCAAGTGTCCTCGTCGAGAGTGAGAGCGTGCTTGAAATTTGGCGACGTGGACGCGGTGACGAAGTTATTAGGTAGGAACCATCGATTATGTTTAGAGAAAATAATAGCAACCGACGGGGAGGAAGAAAGGATGGATGATGACGAAAATTTCGTCGCGTACAAGAGCGAAAACATAACGCCGAAAGCCGGCAACTACGAAGGCTTTCTCGTCGTCTCTTCTTCTTCTTCTTCTTCTTCCGATGATGATGACGTCGGCGAAGAAAAGCGCGTACCAGTTCGGTGTACAATAGTTGAAAACGGACGAACAGATGATGAAGATGACGGATACGTGTTACTCCCGAGGAGTGCTTTTAGTCCTAGTAGCGATAGCAACACCCTCCTCGCGTTCGATATCGAGAGACGACTTGAATGACATGCATTGAGAGAAAAAAAAATTCATCAATTTCAGGCAAAATGCTTCATTATTCATATCACACATTTTAGCAGCAGAGAGAATTTTTTCACGCGCTCTATATTCACACACACGTAATGGGCACCGGTGGTGGTGGTAGTACTACTACGAGCGAGGAAAAAATATCTGTCTCTGTCCGGGTGAGACCGTTAAACGCGGCGGAAAAAGACTTAGGCTGCGCGTGGAGGCACGCGGAAGATGCCATCGTTTTAGACAACTCTTCTAAAGTGCGTTTTCGTATTTTATTATTCCCCCTCGACATTTTTTGACATTCTTCTCGTATTTCTATATCTATTATTATCCATCAATATCTCTTTAATGTCTCGTTCTCGATGCGGTACTCTCATTCTGACGCTTTCATCTCTCGTTATTATCGTTCACAGGAAACCACTTCCACTTCCAAAGAATCCGTGGTGTACCGCGTCGATAACGTCTTTGACGAATCCTGTTCCAATTTGGACGTCTACAACAAGACAACTTCGAAAATAGTCAAATCGGTTTTGGATGGCTTCAATGGTACGGTATTCGCGTACGGGCAAACGTCGTCCGGAAAAACGCACACCATGCATGGAGAGATAGGCACGGAACCTGGGATTGTTCCGTTGGCGGTTCAAGACGTGTTTGATTCGATTGAGAAATGTCCGGAAAGAGAGTTTCGAGTGCGCGTGAGTTACTTGGAAATTTATAACGAGAATTTGTTGGATTTATTAGCGCGTTCGTCCGCGGAAATGGACGAACATGGACAGGTTAGCAAGACGTTGAGAATCCAAGAGGATCCGGAGAGAGGGATCGTCGTCAATGGGTTGAAAGAGGAACGCGTTCAGAACGTGGCACAGGTGCAAAAAGTATTAGAGATTGGCCAGAATAATAGACACGTCGGCGCGACGAATATGAACGCGAGAAGTTCCCGGTCGCACGTTATTTTCAGGCTGTGTATTGAATCGAAGTTAAGAAAAGATTCAGAGTTAGATAGTAGTGATAAGTCAGGTCATGCTAAGAAACCGGACGGTTTCGTAGGAGCTGGGACGAAGAGCGGTAGTGAGAAAGGAGGAGGAGACGAAGACGTGGCGAACGAAAACGTGCTCGTTTCTGTTTTGAACCTCGTCGATTTAGCCGGTTCCGAGCGCGTGGCGAAAACAGGTGCAGAAGGTCAGCGCGCGAAAGAAGGTGCGTCGATTAACAAGTCTTTATTGACGTTAGGCGTCGTCATTAATAAACTCGCGGAGGATGGAAGCAAAAACGGCGGTGCGGGCGGCGGGCATGTGCCATATCGAGACTCCAAATTGACGCGCATTTTACAACCCGCTTTAGGTGGTAACTCGAAAACAGCCATCGTCTGTGCGATGACGCCGTGTGTGAGTCACGTGGAGGAGACGAGCTCCACCTTGAGGTTTGCAACCAGGGCGAAAAATGTCACTAATCAAGCGAAACGGAACGAAGTGGCGACGGCGACTACTGCGTTGATAAAGAAACAAGCCGCGGAAATCGCACGGTTAGAGAAGAAGTTGTTATCGTCCACAACTTTAAAGACGTGCGCGACGAAGAAGTTAGAAGACGAGGTCGAAGCGCTCAAGCAAGCGCTTTCTGTCAAGGATTTGAAAATACAAGAGTTGGAGGCGAAGCTCTCTTCTTCTTCTTCTTTTCCAACAACGGCTGAAGAAGTTGTCGATGAGAATCAATCCGCCTCGGAGTGCAGAACGGTGACGACGCAGAACGATAACACCGAGGAGGGGAGTAAAAAACAAGAACAAGAAATGACGCCGCACACGACGGAAGCCGTGTTAGCTTTAGAGGCGAAATTGAAAGAGATTCAAAAAGAGAAAGATTTAGTGGGAGAAAAGATGAAGACGATGAAAACCGAGTACAAATCAGAGACGAAGAAAATGTTCAAAAGAGCAGAGCAAGCTGAAAAAGAGTTGGAAAAGTTGAGAACGACCGTGAAAAAGCTGAAGTTAGAGAACGAGGCGCAAAATTCGGACGTCGTGAGCGCGAAAGAAGCCATCGAAGCGGCGTTGGTCTCGAGAAACTTAGAGCTGGCTTCCGCGGTGGAACGCGCTACTCTCGCCGAGAGGAAACTCGAGGAATTCAATCGAAAACTGAAACTGAAAGTGCGTTCGGAAGACGAGGATAACTTTGAGTTGAATAGAAAGCTGGAAAATATTACCGACGAGAAGGAAGAATTGGAGTTGACGCTGCAAAAGAAGGAGAAGAAGTTTGCCGAGGAGAAGAAAAAGTTTGCGTTACAAGTTGAATTGGCGGAGAAAAAAGTCCAAGAGTCTCTGAAAAAGTACAACACGGAAGGCGATGGGAAGATCATAAAAGAAATGGTAGAGAAGATTAGAGGGTTTGAAAAAGACAACGTGGCAAAGATGAACGAAATCGCGAAATTGAAAATGGAGTTGGCTCAAAACGTTTCCAAGCTCATCGATTACGAGTATCGTTTGGATGAGAAGACGAACAACACCACGACCAGTATTCCCGATATCAAGAACAAGAGTAATAAAAACACCACCGAGGAAGTCTTCATGAATGAAGAAATAATGAAGTCACGGATTACGGAGTTGGAAGAGGAAAATGCAGATTTGCAGAAACGTTTGATGGCGTCGCCGAGCGAGAACACGATGACGATACTCAAGAAGGAAGAGGAAGAACTTTTGAAGAATGATTTACGGTTCGCGTTGGAAGAAGCGAACGTTCAGATTGAGAGAATGAACGTGGAAGTTGAGAAAGCAAACGCGGAGGCGAGCAAAGCGAACGCCGATCGCGTGGACATGGAGCAAATGCTCGAGGATGCTGTCGTGGCGGTTGAAGAGCAGGCGCGTTTGCGAGAGGCACTGGAGAAGACTTTGGAAGAGATTGAGAATAAAACGATGAGAATAGTTTCGGCGCAACCCTCTTCTTCTCCGTCCAAGAAAGTAGAAGCAAACGAAGAAGAGAAGAAGAAAATCGAGGAGATTAAAAAGCTGTGCACTATTTACGAAATCAAATACGGCAAGGCGAAGGAGCGCATGAAGGAAGACTTGGTCCGCATAAAAGCGCTAACGAAGGAGATCTCGAACGAGAAGAAAAAACGAGAAGGCTTGAAATACGAAGTCGTGAAATTAACCAAGCAGATGGACAAAATGCAAACAGTTTACGGGCGCTTGAAATCGACCAAGTACTCTGGAAACGAGGAGGCTTTTGAAAAGGCGCGAGAGGCGTGCGAGAAAGAGGTGGAAAACGACTTGGTGAGCAAGAAGAATTTGAAAAAAGAGCGACAGGAGGTCACACCCTTAGCGGAAAATAATAATTAGAGAGAGAGTAATTTTGTGATATTAACAAGGCATGTATTCAATATTGCTGTATCCAGAGGCGTGTACGTACATATGTATGGTGTGGGAGTGTGAATGAAGTCTCTCTTATGTGTGCGTTCGAATATGGTTGAGATAAGAATCTCAATGTTTTTTTGTTTTGTTTTTTGAAAAGTTTAACAAAGTAAAGCGTTAAGGTTAAGCAGTTTACTTCTTGGACTTCTTCGGCAACAAGACCGAGTGGATGTTCGGCAAGACACCGCCAGCCGCGATCGTGACCGTACCCAACAACTTGGACAATTCTTCATCGTTTCTGATGGCCAATTGGATGTGTCTCGGTACGATTCTGGACTTCTTGTTGTCTCTGGAGGCGTTACCGGCGAGTTCGAGAACTTCAGCCGCTAAGTATTCCAAGACCGCGGCCAAGTAGACCGGGGCACCAGCACCAACACGGGTGGCGAATTTGCCAACCTTGAGGTATCTGTTTATTATGGAAAGAGAGAGTTTATTAAAGTCAGCGTTTGTAATTTCAAAATCTTATTATTCGAGGAACGGTCGCATTCCATCATTTCCAATTCATCCATCGCGCTC
>Ga0209091_10002365_pt1 | contig 15964 bp, 13 predicted proteins | sample ArcticOcean_MG_C_6_FD_187438 | JGI IMG/M metagenome (GOLD analysis project Ga0209091, IMG submission 187438) | Marine microbial communities from western Arctic Ocean - ArcticOcean_MG_CB8_128 (SPAdes) (version 2) | ecosystem: Environmental > Aquatic > Marine > Oceanic | place: Arctic Ocean...
CCAAAACAGTAACAGCAATATTTGAGGAACAATCTCCTTTTTATTTAGATGAAAATGGAGTCACTATTAAAGCAAGGGATTGGGTTACAGCAGGAACTACGGGAGAATTAGATGGAGTCACTTATACAGCTGTAGATATTGACAAATTAAAATTAATGTTTTCTAAAGAAGAAGATGTTAGTAAAGTGGTTACTACACTAATAACAGATATGTCAAAGCTATTTATAAATGCCCCAGTTACACCATATGATGATGTTTGTGCCTTTTGCCCCCGTGAGGAAATAATACTATTTGATCCCGATATTTCTTCTTGGGATGTAAGTAATGTAACCAATATGGCCGAAATGTTTGGAGGAGAGATCTCTTCCTCCGTTACAAGGTGGTTTAAATTCAATCAAGACATTGGTAGTTGGGATGTAAGTAAGGTTACAGATATGTCAAATATGTTTTCAAGCGGAAAAAAATTCAACCAAGATATTAGTAAATGGGATGTGAGTAAGGTGACTAATATGAGCGAAATGTTTGCTTATACTGCTTTTAATCAAGATATTGGAAGTTGGGATGTGAGTAAGGTGACTGATATGAGTAATATGTTTAAAAATGCTTATTCTTTTAATCAAGATATTACTAGTTGGGATGTGAGTAAGGTGACTGATATGAACTACATGTTTTCTAGTGCTAGAATATTCAACCAAGACATTGGTAGTTGGGATATAAGTAAGGTGACTAATATGAGTTGGATGTTAGCCTACTGTGAAGATTTCAATCAAGATATAGGTAAATGGGATGTGAGTAAGGTGACTGATATGAGTGGAATGTTTATTGGACATTCTGATAACTTCATTGGCGATATAACTAAATGGGATGTGAGTAAGGTGACTAATATGAAAAACATGTTTTCTTATGCTAGAATATTCAATCAAGATATTTCAGGATGGAATACAAGTAATGTGACTAATATGGGCGGAATGTTTAGAGGAGCAACAGCTTTCAATCAAGACATTGGTAGTTGGGATCCAAGTAAGGTTACTAATATGTCTGGAATGTTTACGGATACTTCTTCTTTTAATCAAGACATTGGAAGCTGGGATGTCTCTAATGTTGTCGATATGGTAGGTATGTTTTCAAATGCTGATGGATTTAATCAAAATATTGGAAGTTGGGATGTAAGTAATGTAACTAGTATGTCATTTATGTTTCTAAGCGGAAAAACATTCAATCAAGACATTGGAAGTTGGGATGTAAGTAAGGTGACTAATATGAAATATATGTTTAAAGATGCTAGCTCATTTAATCAAAATTTAACCAAATGGTGTGTTACTAATATTACTACACGACCCACTTTTTTTAGTAGATATTCAGCATTAACAGCAGCCAATAGACCTATTTGGGGAACTTGTCCAGGTAATTCTTATACAATTGCTGTTACCGCAAGTAGCAACACTAACTACACTTTATCAGGGAAAGACAGGAATGGAGATGTGTCTGGAAATGACCCTGGTTTAATCTTTAAGGTTGGAGATGAAGTTACTTTTTCTGTCAACGCTGCTGGACATCCTTTTTATTTAAAAACTGTAGCAGGAACAGGAACAGGAAATCAAATTAGTGGTGTTACTAATAATGGTACAACAAGTGGTTCAGTAGTATGGACACCAACAGCTGCTGGAACTTATTATTACCAATGTGGACCACACGCAGAAATGGTTGGAACAATAACAATTCAAAACTAAATTATAGGCATATGTTCTTCTTTCAATTCAGCAACTTATAAAAAGGGTGTAGATTAATAAGTTTTATATAATTATTATCTTTAGGTAATGAAAAAACTAATTCTACTATTACTGTTTATTCCATTTGTTTTTTCTTGTAATACATCAAATGTTCCTGCAGGTTTTTCAAAAATAGAAAGCATAGAACCTCCCATTCTTATTGATCTAAGATATTCAGGTTCAGATAATTTTTTGGGACGGACTGTTAAAGGATATGAAAATCCAAGAAACATATTGTTAACTAATGAAACTATAGATGCTTTAACAAAAGTTCAAAAAACTCTTTCAAAAACAAACTTAGGGTTAAAGTTATTTGATGGGTATAGACCTCAGAAATCTGTTAATAATTTTGTTGAATGGGCAAAAGACTTGAAAGATACTGTTACCAAAAGCAAATATTATCCTAAGGAGAAAAAAGATAGTCTTTTCTTTAAGGGATATATTTCTGAAAAATCAGGGCATAGTAGAGGAAGTACTGTTGATATTACTTTAATTTTTACTGATAGTATTAATTATGGTAATGAGCTTGATATGGGAAGTGGTTGGGATTTTTTTGGAAATAAATCTTGGATAGATTATGACTCTATAACAGATTCCCAAAAAAATAATCGCAACTATTTGCAAAATATAATGAATCAAAATGGTTTTAAATCTTTTTCAAAGGAATGGTGGCATTTTACACTAATTGATGAGCCATATCCTAAAACCTACTTTGATTTTACTTTTTAATGGTATGAAAAAACTGATTCTACTATTACTGTTTATTTCATTTTTTTCTTGTGAGACAAAAAATAATCTATCTACTTGGTTAAATGATGATGAACCTTTTTTTGATTCTCAAGATCTTTTTACAAGTGAACGATTCCCCAATTTGGTTATTACAAATAACGGAACTCTTATAGCAACATGGGGCTCTAGCAAAGTAATAGCAAAACGAAGTATTGATGGCGGAAAATCATGGGGAAATGAGATAATTATTGCTAATCCTGGTTTTCATGGAGGAGGAACGCTAGTTGATGATGTTACTGGAAATATATTTGTTTTTGTTGAAGAAGGTCATCCAGTTAGTCCAATTCAGATTTATATAAGTGAAGATGATGGTAAATCCTGGAAAAAACATCAAACTATAATTGATAAAGATATAAATGGGAATTTACCATCAATGCATATGAATGAACATGGTGTAACTTTAAAAAAAGGGAAATATGAAGGTCGTTTAATAAGACCAGCTAGATATTATGGAAATAATAATAGTAAGGAAGAATATCCTAATCATTACTCTAATTCAATATATAGTGATGACAGAGGGAAATCTTGGAAAACTAGTTCACCATTTCCTGCGTTTGGTACAGGTGAAGCAGCTTTAGAAGAACTTTCAAATGGAATAATATATTATAATTCAAGAAGACATTATTCAAATGATAGTTTAAATCCTAAAATGAGACATATCGCTTTTAGTTATGATGGGGGTGAAACATGGAAAGATTTATCGGTTTCAAATGTTCTTCCTGATGGTGCTCAATTTAGAGATTATGGATTAATGGGTGGTTTAACTAGAATTCCTTTAAAAAATCAGGATATATTACTATTTAGCAATATTATATCATCAAAAAAAGAAAACGGGAGAACTAACGGATATGTATGGGTTAGTTTAGATGGAGGTAAATCTTGGCCTTTAAAAAGGTCAGTTGATAAGGGTAGTTTTGCTTATTCTTCAATGATAGCTGGTAGATCTGGAACTATTAATGAAGGAATGATTTTTTTATTATACGAGAGTGATGGTGGTGCTAAATTAGCACGATTTAATTTGCAATGGTTATTTAATGAGATTGATATTACAGATTATTTAAATCTTTAATTAGACCCTTAGACAGAGTTAGCGCCAATTAATAATAACTATTGAGATTTTTCGGGTTTTTTCTTTTAAACCAGAGACTTATAATCCTCGTAAGTAGGTTAAGCTTTACAAACACATCAACTTTCATATATTAGAGTATAATTATTTGCATTGATTAAATAAATAGACTCTGTAATTCGTCTATTTTAATCAGATATAGTAGTTTGTTTTTAAATTACTATTTTAATATAGTTTTAGACTATTTATGAATAAGAAAAAATCAATTATAATATTATTAATAATTTTATTTTTATACTTGTGGGCTGAACTTGGAGTTGGAATTTTTTTTCAAGATAGTTGGGGAGGTTCTTGATTGTTGTTATGAAAAAATTATTAATAATATTACTCATTCCTTTCTTTAGTCTTGGACAAGTTAAGGATGTATCTGATACTTTAAGTGTTGGTAAACACACTAATGTTTTAATATAATCAAAGTATGTTAAACCAATTTTAATTCAACTAGATACTTTAAATAAAGATCCTCAGTATAATGCAGAAGGTGACACAGTCAGTCGTATAGAAAAAAAATCAAAAAAAATACCAAAAAAAAATACTCCAAAAAATCAATCTTTTTTTTCACGTATTTTTCAATTTATAAGTAACTTAATATAAGCTTCTAGCTTATCATTTTTGTAACCTTAAATTTATTTTGATAATTAATTAAAATTCAAATTACAGGATCAGGAAATCTTTCATTGTTATAAGCTTTTACACATTTATAACTAAGTCTTCAAGGGATTGGTGTACTAAAGTCAAATAATTAATTATGGATTTTCATTTTGAAGTATTCTTTTCTACATTTTTTCCAATAACTAAAAAATGAATTTAAGTTTCCCTTGTGATCAAACATCCAGTCTCTTTCATCTTTAATTCCAATATAATGTGAATTTAAAGGATGTTCCTTGTAAATAATTGAGTTTAAATTATATTCATTTTTTAAATCATGAAATGATCCTACAAAAACTTGAATTCCATCTATATTATTTGAGAGTTTTAACATAAAGTCTACAGATTTTTTTGAAATAGGATAGTTTTTAAACAAATCTGGTTCTAACAATAGTATCCTATTTAGATTTTCACCTTTTCTCCACTGTGGATCTAAATTGTAAAAATTATAAATAAGTGCTGGTAATTTAATGTTTATATGCAGCTTTTTGTTTATTGGAAGATCAGTCTTTAGCTCTGGATTAGATGTTTCTAATAGTGGTTTAGGTACGCTAAGGTTTTGAAAAAATGAATAATCAACATCTAAATAGGTGTTTTTTTGATTGGTATAGCAGTACTTATTGATGTTATCTTGATTAGCATAATATTTCTTATTACTGTTTGCACCACAAACCCATTGCCAACTCAAAGCGTTACTTCCCCAATCAGCATCTAAAAGATGATAATACATCCATTTAGCAGGTGTATTCCAGTGGCTTTTTGCAACGTTGCAGGCTAGTGAAGCAATATACATTCTAAGATGGTTGTGCATATATCCATATTTGTATAAATCTTCTATAGCATTATCTATTGCATTAATTTGGGTAGATGCATTTAAAATTCCAATTGATAAATATTGATTTTCAACATCAACCTGTTTATTTTTCAAATCATTATTAATTAGGTGTTTTTTTTCACACCAAATTAATTGCCAATAATCCCTCCAACAAAGTTCTTGAATAAATTTTTCAATTTTTGTAAATTCAAAACCTTTATTTATTAAATAATTAAATACAATTTTTGTTGATATAACTCCTCTGGAAATATATGGAGATAATTTTGAGATAGATCCATCTATAAAGTTTCTATCTTTTGAATATTTTACAGGATCAATAAGATCCATTTTTTTTATAATTTTATTGTATTGTGTTTCCATTAGCTTTAACGGGGTTTCTTTTAATTCAGCAATATCTAATCCAAGAAAGTAGGTTAATCCCTCATTTGAAGGTTTTACTTAAATTTATAATTATGAAAAACATATTCAGACTTATTGTTTTTCAAGAGGAGATTTCCTGTTTACTGTTTTTTAACAATAAATAAACCTGAATTAATATCGCTAATAATTATATTTTTACTTTTAAAATATGGGTAAACACTCCAGGCACCATTAAATTCAGCTGCATTGCCTTTTTTTGGATTATCATGATCTTCATCTTGTGAATGACTTGTTCTATTAGAATCTAAAGAAATTACAATTCCAGTGTCCTCTTTTTCATTGTATGTATCAAAAAAACCGATCTCAATAATAGATTTTTTATCGATATTAGAAATATCCATAACTCTTAATCCAGCTGTATAGCTAGCTAAATAAAATTTATTTTTATGAACATAACCATTATGATCAATCGCATCTGTAGTATTTTCAAATTCGTAGTGTAGAACAGGATTGTCTAAATCAGTAAAATCAAAAATGATAGACCTAGTATTGATAACCTCTTTTTTGTACTCGTCATATTCATCACCAACAATAAAATACTTTTGATCATCTGTAAACCAACCTTGGTGAGTATATTGAGTTTTAGAGTACTCAACAGTGCTAATTATTTTAATATTTTTTTTGTCTGTAACATCAATTATAACCACTTTGTCCGCATTACTTCCAACATATATTTCTTTTCCTGTATAATCTAAGTCAGGGCCTTTATAATTAACCACTTGAGCATCATGAGTATATCCGGCATCAGCAAATCCTCCAGCAAAAACCGGAGCTTTTGGATTAGCTAGATTAATTGCATGAACCCCTCCAGAATAAGTATTAGTACCAACAGAGTATGCATATCCAGAATCTTCATTAATTGCAATATTGTGACCTTTTCCATGTTCCTTGTATACAAAGTCAGCCATAAAAACTTCAGGTGGATTAGTTACAGAATTAAGTCTGGTTAAATCAAATACTTGAACTCCATGATCTTTTTCAGAATCAGTACTACTTTTTTTAAAATCAGCTACTATGTAAACGTGATTTTTATAAACTTTTAAATCTCTCCAAATAGTAGAAATAGTTTGGGTTGGAAGTTTCCCCAGATAAATTGGGCTAAAAGGATCTGATATATCGACAAAGCCAGTTCCATTATCTAAACCTATTAATGCAAATTCTTTTCCAGTAAGAGGGTCAGTCCAGCCCCAAGAGTCATTGGCACGAGTTGCATCCATAGTTTCCAAAGAAACAAGACTAATTAAATCATAGTTTTTACATTTATATGAAATTCCTGAAATATTATTACTAGCTATTCCATCCTTACAAATAGCCATAGATTTCAAATCTAAATCATCGTAATCTTTATAATCACAAGCGGAAAATAAAAAAAGGATTAAAATAAATAAAGTACAGTTTTTCATAACCTAAATATAATATTTATTCATAATAAATGATTTGAGACTTTCACATTTATAAAAACTAAATAACAAGCTTAAAGTTTGTCTATTTTGATTGCACTGTGAACTGAGTTAAATTTAAGAATGATGAAAAAACTTATCTATTTAACTTTAGGCTTATTAATCATTGCTTGTGGCAGAAGTAGTAATGAAAGTAAAGTCCAATCTTAAAAACGGTCAACCTTTTTTTAATCATTTTTTAGTAAACTATTAATTTTTAAATGAAATTCTTTTTTGAAATTTTCAAATACCTTACCAGTGGCTGGACCGTTAAATCCTGTATATATACTGTTAACTTTTTTGGATTTACTAATTACTATTGTTAAATAAAAAAACATACATTTACATTCATATTTATTGTTAGAGGAACGATTTGACTGATTGCAACCTCTTTAAAAAAGTGCTAAAGCAGATGCTTCACACCTTATTTTATCCGTCAAATCAACTCTAATTATAGATTTAATTATTAATTAAATACATAATAATGAGTGAACAAAAATTATCAACTAAAGCAATTCGTACTCAAATTGAACGCACACAGTATATGGAGCATAGTAATCCTTTGTTTTTAACATCGAGTTTTGTGTTTGAAGATTCTGAAGAAATGCGCGCCTCATTTGCTGAAGAAAATGAAAGAAATATTTATAGTCGATTTACCAATCCTAACAATTCAGAATTAGTTCAAAAGATGTGTAAGCTTGAAGGTGCTGAGGATGGTTATGCCTTTGCCACAGGAATGAGTGCTATATTTTCTACTTTTGCTGCACTTTTAAATGCTGGCGATCATATTCTTTCATTTCGTGCTGTTTTCGGATCAACACATACTTTATTTACTAAGTTTTTTCCAAAATGGAAAATTAAAACAACCTATTTCGATTCTGTAGATTTGAATCAAATTGGTAAATTGATTCGACCTACAACTAAAATAATTTATGTTGAATCACCTACTAATCCTGGTTTGCAAGTTTTAGACTTAGAAAAACTTGGGAGAATTGCTAAACAAAAAAAAGTAATTTTTATTGTTGATAATTGTTTTTCAACACCTTACTTGCAACAACCTATAAAATTTGGTGCTGATTTAGTCATTCATTCAGCTACAAAATTGATTGATGGTCAAGGACGTGTAATGGGTGGAATTACTGTAGGAAAAAGTGAACTTATCAGGGAAATTTATTTATTTGCTCGTAATTCGGGACCTGCACTTTCTCCCTTTAACGCCTGGATTCTTTCTAAAAGTCTAGAAACTTTGGCAGTTCGTTTAGATAAACATTGTGATAATGCTGAAAAAGTAATCAAATTTCTAGATAAACATTCCCATGTAAATGAAGTTAGATATCCATTTTCAAAAAAACATCCTCAATATAAAATTGCCAAAAAACAAATGAAACGAGGTGGAAATATAATTGCTTTTGAAGTTAAAGGAGGGTTAGGAGTTGGTCAACAGTTTGTAAACAACATTAAATTATGTTCATTGTCTGCAAACTTAGGAGACACAAGAACGATAATAACGCAGCCGGCATTCTCTACTCATAGTAAATTGAGTCACAAAGAAAGGAAAGCAGTTCAGATTTCTGACAATCTTATACGTATTTCTGTTGGTTTAGAGGATATGGATGATATAATTAATGACATAGATCAGGCGCTTAATAATGTTAACTATCACTAAGTTTTTTTAGAAACCCAGAACCTTAGTATTATACATACTTATACAAACACCTCCCGTCAAAAGAAAACCGATATTATTTGAGAAGGGGAGCACTAATTATAAACAACTATTGAAATTGTTTTTGGTTTTTCATTAGCTAAATATTTTAGCGATTATATAGATTATAATAACAAGCACAATATACCACCAGTACTTTTTATACATACGAAGTGCGTGTTTTTCAAACCACATAACAACAATTTAAATAAATATAATAATTGCTAAACTAATAGAAGAGTTTTTACAAATATACAATTCAAGACATGCTACAAAAGACTAGTACTATACAACAACATAGTACTGTTTTATGGCAGAATATTAATAAGATTTAGATAATTGTTTAATAAACATACTTATTAGAATACTTTTATTTATATTTAAATATAACAATAACCAAAAAAAAATTAAAAATGAAAACAAAAATTATCAACCCTTTTATAGTTGCACTAACCTTGATTTTTGCATCCTGTACATCAACATCTGATTCAAGTAAAATTGCAACTTTAGCTGAAAGCTGGGTTCTTTCGACCTATGAGAGCAAAGACGCTGCTTTAAATATGGTTACAGAAAATATGAATGAAGAGGGATATAACATTGGCGCTCGATATATTGGGTTTGGATTTAATTTCAATGCTGATGCAATGGAAGCTGATGGAATGGTAGTTACTAATGTAATCCAAGGTGGTCCAGCATCATCTGTACTTCAACTTGGAGATAAGTTCCTTTCAGTAAATGATGTTTTAGTAACACAAGAATCAATTGATGATGGTAGCCTTTCTTTTAGAGGAACACCTGGTGTTCCTGTTATTGCATCAATTTTGAGAGATGGTGAAGAAATTTCAATTACTGTTGAAAGAGGTATTGTAGAGCCAACATATTCCAAAGAACAAATATTACAAAATATATCCAATGCTGATGCAGATAGTTGGGGAGAAAATTCACTTGGATATGAAATCCGTGAGGTTGTATTAGATGCTTCTCAAAGAATTGTTTACGTAAAGACTTGGGATAAGTTTTTGGATGATGTTTCAGGTCTTGAGGCTGAAGCTATCACATTAACAAGATTTGAATTTGACCAAAATGGTAAAGTTTCAAATGTAGGAAATATGACAGAAAATGAATTAATTCTACGACAAACTGGATGGTCTATTACTAAATAAATTTATGAGCCCTCCAAAAGGAGGGTTTTTTATTTAACCATAGGCATATCCGTCAATTCAGCAACTTCTAACCCTCGTAAGTAGGTTAAACTAACATTTAAACTGGAGTTATTCTATTGTTTATTCTTTTAAGACACAGTAAGGTTTAGTATTACACATACTTATACAAACACCTGCCATCAAAAGAAAACCGATATTATTTGAGTAGGGTAGTACCCATTAAAAATTACTATTGAGATTTTCCCAGCTATTCTATAATCCTAACCATGACATGTTTATTTAGTTCTCAATATTTAAGTAGATTATTTTTAGTAAATATTTCGTTACCATTAAAGTTGTTGTTTATCATTGATTGAAAAATTGTAATTTTAAAATGTAAAAAGCAACTTACGTATTGAATTCAAAAGCTGTAAATATTGTTTGGTTAAAACGGGACCTTCGTTCTCAAGATCATGCACCTTTATTAAAGGCTGAGTGTGCTGGGATCCCTTATCTTATTATCTATCTCTTTGAACCTTCTAGAATTGAGTATCCAGATACCAGTCAAAGACATTTGCAGTTTGTATACCATTCAATAGGTAATTTAGATAAAGTATTATTTGAATTTAATAGACGAGTTGAGTTGTTTTATGGAGAGGCTATAGAGGTGTTTAATTATTTAATTAAGGACTTAGATATCATTTCAGTGTTCAGTTACCAAGAAAGTGGAACACAAGGCTCTTGGGAACGCGATAAAAAAATAAAACAGTTCTGTAAGTCCAATCAAATTAACTGGAAAGAATCACAACGAGATGGTATTTTAAGAGGCATTAAAAACAGGGAAGATTGGAATAAAAAATGGCATCTTAAAATGCATACACCAGTCATTCAAAACAAATATACAATCTCCAAAGAAACACACTTAGAACACCCCTTTCTAATGCCTTCAATATTAGAGTCTCAACTAAAAGACTACCCAAATTACTACCAACCTCCAGGTGAAAAAAATGCCTGGAGGTACTTAAAGTCTTTCACTAACCAACGAGGGTTTAACTATCAGAGACATATATCCAAACCTATGGAAAGTAGAATGTCTTGTAGCCGCTTATCCCCTTATTTGGCATGGGGTAATATGAGTATTAAACAAGCTTTTCAGTTTATTGGAACGCATCCCAACGGGACAAGAAACAACAAAGCCTTCTCAGCCATGCTTACCCGACTACATTGGCATTGTCATTTTATTCAAAAATTTGAAATGGAGTGTCGCTATGAAACAGAGTGTATTAATAGTGGATATGAGATTTTGCCACATGAAAAAAATGAGGCATTTATAAAAGCATGGAAAACAGGTAATACAGGCTATCCTTTGATTGATGCTTGCATGCGAGCTGTTGAATCTACAGGCTGGATTAATTTTAGAATGCGCGCTATGGTTGTGTCTTTTTTAACACTCAATTTAGACCAAGATTGGCGTGAGGGGACCTACCATCTTGCACGGCAGTTTTTAGATTACGAACCTGGCATACACTATCCTCAATTTCAAATGCAGGCAGGGACTACTGGAATAAATACAGTTCGTTTGTACAATCCTGTCAAAAACTCTAAAGAGCATGATCCTGAAGGGGTCTTTATAAAAAAATGGATTCCAGAATTAGTAAACGTACCGTTGGCATATATTCATGAACCTTGGACCATGACAGCTATGGAACAGACCTTTTGTGGCGTTTTGATTGGAGAGGCTTATCCACTACCAATTGTGGACTTACAAGAAAGTTCTAGAGCTGCCAGAGATAAAATATGGGGGCATAAAAAGCATCCTGCCGTTCAAGAAGAAAAGAAACGATTATTAAGAACGCATGTAAATGCGAGGTAAATGAAGAATAGTTTTATAACCTAAACAATCATTAAAAACCGTTTCAATATACATTATTATTATATATTTTTTTTTTAATTTTGTGGCTATGAAAAAATTCATTCTTCTATTATCAGTATTATTTTTATTTTCTTGTACCAAGGAAACGATAAAATTCACATTAACCACATCTTCTAATCCTGTGGAAGCAGGAACAGCCTCACCAGACACAAGACAGTATAATGAAGGAGATACGGCTAACTTAACTGCCATTGCAGTTGCAGAATATGAATTCAAAAACTGGACAGGAGCTATGGGCGGTTCAGAAACAACTGTTCTTATGAATTCTGATAAGACGGTGGTTGCAAACTTTGTTAAAAAGAAATATGCTTTAACCACAGCTGTTGAAGGAGAAGGAACAATCACAGAGAAGATAATAAAAGCAGGTGCTGCAACAGATTATAACAGTGGAACTGTACTTGAATTAACAGCATCTCCATCCTCTGGATGGAAATTTAAGGAATGGCAAGGTGATTTAACAGGTGCAGTAAACCCAACACAAATAACTATTGATAAATCTAGAACAGTTACTGCTGTGTTTGAAATTTTACTTAATTCTTATACAATTTACGTTTCATCAAGCACTAGTTTGAATTATAGTTTAAAAGGAAATGATAGAAATGGCGAAGTTTCTGGGAATGATCCTGATTTGACTTTTAAGGTTGGAGATGAAGTTATATTCATTGTTGATGCTTCACCTTTTTATTTAAAAACTAAAGCAGGAATAGGAACAGATAATCAAATTACGGGAATCACAAATAATGGAACGCAGGGTGGCACAATAGTATGGAAACCAACAACAGCTGGAACTTATTATTATCAATGTTTATTGCATTCAGAAATGGTTGGAACAATAACAATTCAAAATTAAATCATAGGCATATCCATAGCTGTCAATTCAGCAACTTCTATAAAGTGTGTAGATTAATAAGTATTAGATAATTATTATCTTTAGGTAATGAAAAAACTAATTCTACTATTACTGTTTATTCCACTTGTTTCTTTCGGACAAAATCCTAACTTTTCTAAATACAATAATCAGATTAATTATCTTAAAAACGAAGTAAAGTATTTTGAAATCGAAAAAATTAATAATCAATTTTATATGATTGTTGGAGGTGGAGGAAATGTAGGGGTTTTTATAAGTGAAAACGATGTTGTTTTAATTGATAATAAATATGAAATAATTGAGGATGTACTTATGACTTCATTAAGAAAAATTACTGATAAGCCAATTAAATACATAATTAACACTCATTTTCATCACGACCATTCTGATGGAAACAGAGCTTTTGGGAAACAAGGCATTCCTATAATATCTCATCAGAACGCAAAAAAAAGAATGATGGAAGATGCAGAGTTGTATGGAGGAATATTTAGCTCGATTAAAGATTTTGTACAACCAAAATATGATAAAAATTCATTGCCTTTATTCACGTATGATAGTAAAATGACCATAAGTCAAGGAAACGAAGAAATCGAATTATATAATTTTGGAAAAGCTCACACTGATGGAGATAGTGTTGTAGTATTTAAAAACAATAATATTATCCATACAGGAGATGCATTTGTGAGATATGGCTATCCTTATGTTGATTTAAATAATGGAGGGTCTATTAAAGGTCTAATTGGCCTTTTGGGGGCATTGGAATTATTATGTGATGAGAATACTATTATTATGCCGGGACACGGTAAATTGAGCAAAAAAGAGGATGTTGTCAATTTAAAAAACACATTAAATGATTTATATAATAAGACCATAATAGGATTGAAAAACGGATTGTCATATAACGAAATTTCAGATTCAATTGAAGAAACTCTTAACGATAATGAAACAGTTAAGCTCAATTATATAAAATCTATAGAATTAGAATTGTCTAGAAAAAAGAATAAATAAAAAAACTAATTGTATTAAGGCATAGAATTTGTTTAGATCTAGTTTAATAATGTTATATTAAAAATATGATAACGGCAACATTGATTTTTTCTTGGTTATATTATAAATGGAAAAACAAATAGCTAATAATCAAAAACTAACTCCCTTATTTTCATTTCCAACTGACATATAGTATATTAGAATATGAACATTTTTAATAAAAGAAGTTAAGGACAATATTCTGAAAGAAAATTCACACAAAGTGGGACAGTTAAACGTTTTTGGTAATGACCTTGAATTATGTTGTTTAAAACCTGTAACTGGTGTGTATAGAGATGGGTTTTGTAACACAGGTAATAATGACATTGGAACACATACAGTTTGTGCAATTATCACTGATGAATTTTTACTTTTTTCAAAAAAAAGAGGAAATGATTTAACAAGAGATATTCCGATATATAATTTTAAAGGTTTGAAAGCAGGTGACAAGTGGTGTTTATGCGCTTTAAGGTGGGTTGAGGCTTACAAAAATGGATGCGCACCTAAACTTTTATTAGAATCTACAAATATTAGAACTCTCGATTTTGTGAGTCTTGAAAAGTTACTTGAATACCAAGCATAATCGTAGTGTAATCCTAAACCATAGGCATAACTTCTTCTTTTAAACCAGCAACTTCTAATCTTCGTAAGTAGGCTAAACTAACTATACAACAACATAGTCCTATTTAGAGGCAGTAGTTTAATAAAGTTTAGACAATTAACATCTTTGTTAGGATGTTTTTGTATCTTAATCTTATGAAAAAAATTATCTTTTTATTATTAATTTCAATTTTATTCCAAAGTTGTTCTAGTTATAAATCAGTTGATTTTAATAATATTGTAGTTGAAAAAAAACGAAAGTTTGAAATTGAAAAAGTTGATAGCTCTAAGCTAACAGGACGATTAGTTTCTAAAAACGAAAACTCAATTGTTTTAGAAAATAAGAGGGGAATCCAAACAATTCAAAAGAGCGAAATTCAAGAATTAAAAGTTAAAAAGTTTTCAATTTTAAAAACAGCTTCCGGAGCTGTTTACACTTATCTTGGCATATTAATCGCATTCGGAGCTCTTCTATTCTTATCAGGAATGTAACTACACTTTGTTTCTTATTCATTTTTTTGAAAATAATTGGGGGTTATTAGAAAAATAAAATTGAGAATAATTATGAAAAAACTAATTCTACTATTACTGTTTGTTCCACTTTTTTCTTTTGGGCAGAACACTCTTAAAGGCAATGTAGTTGCATATTTTGATAAAGCCCCTCTCCCAGGCGCATCAATTTATAATAATAGGACTAAAAAACAATCTTTGTCAGATTTCTCTGGAGATTTCACTATCAAGGCCTTAATCGGAGACACTATATCAGTGTCTTATGTAGGTTTTGAACAAAAAAGTTTTAAAACAACTAAGTTAAAAGGTAATTCTGTTGAGTTGTTTGTGGACGAATCACTCGAAAACAAAGTTAAAGAGCTTAGAGATATGTTAAAATCTAATGGGTCTAATATGCTTAAAAATGCTATAGCTGAACTAAAAGATGAAAAAACAAATGATTTAGAGTTGGAAATACCATTTGCTTCAATTGAAGAGGTACCAATATTCCCAGGCTGTGAAAGAGTTGCTAAATCTGATAGAAGAAAATGTTTTCAAGAGAAAATAATGAAACATATTAATAAGAACTTTAGATACCCAGAATTTGCTCAAAAAACGGGAATTCAAGGGAGAGTTTTTGTTCAATTTATGATAGGAAAGGATGGAGACATTAGTGGGATTAGAACTCGAGGACCTCACTCTATATTGGAAAGAGAAGCTAATAGAATTATCTCACTTCTTCCAAAAATGAAACCTGGAACACAAAAGGGAAGACTCGTTAGAGTTCCTTTTAGTATTCCTATTACATTTAGGTTACAATAAAACTAAATCATAGGCATATCTTTTTCTTTTAATAAACCCAGAGCCTCACTATTATACATACTTATACAAACACCTACCGTCAAAAGAAAACAGATATTATTTGAGAAGGGGAGCACTAATTATAAACAACTATTGAGATTTTTTGGGTTTTGTTTTAACTTAGTGATAGTTAAAAGTAGTAAAGGCAATGATTCCAGGCAACCAAAAATAAAAAACCCTGTAAATCAATGACTTACAAGGGTTTTAAAATTAAACAAGTACAATGTATTATTCAGGAATTCCTGACCCTCCAAATGGAGCCCAGTTAGCGTGAACCATTTTCCATCCAGAACCTGTTGAAATCCAAACAGCAGACG
>Ga0209091_10002368_pt1 | contig 15961 bp, 15 predicted proteins | sample ArcticOcean_MG_C_6_FD_187438 | JGI IMG/M metagenome (GOLD analysis project Ga0209091, IMG submission 187438) | Marine microbial communities from western Arctic Ocean - ArcticOcean_MG_CB8_128 (SPAdes) (version 2) | ecosystem: Environmental > Aquatic > Marine > Oceanic | place: Arctic Ocean...
TATTGGCACTATTGGCATGATATTGAACTTTGTCATTGCCATAACGGTTAGTCGCCTAACGGCCAAACCACCACAATCGGTACAAGAGTTGGTCGACAACATACGCATTCCCAGTGGCACTAAGGCAACCGCTAATCACTGAGTATAACGCTAATTCAACTGGTGTAAAAAAGGAGGCCTTACAGCCTCCTTTTTGTCTAATGGAAACCTGGTTGCTTAAAAGGTGAGTCCTTCATCAATGTTGTACCCAGCCTGATCAGCGGTTTTTAAACCCTCTGTTAGGTGTATACCATTGACGGTATTTTGAATTCCGATAACATCCGCTGGCGCTGCGTAAAATTGCGAGTACCATTTCCTGCCCGTTCGAAAAGGGCCGTCTGTTTTTAATTGCAGGATCTTTAAAGCTGGTCGCTTGTTTTGCCAGATATTAAAATCAGCACTAAACGCTTCCAAAGCACCCGCCTGTGACTGTTTGGCTATGACTATATCAGCCTCAGTCGCCACGTCTTCACTGCCTTTGACCAAACAACCATGCCAACATTTTACCAAGCCATCTTCAACTGGAGTATTAGCTATTAATTCAAAGACAACCATGCCTGAAAATTCTTGCTTGGAGAGCAATATGCCTGGGCCGGTATACCAAGTACTGGTATTGAGATAGGTCTGGTAGAGTTGCATAGGTCCGCCTTGCCGTTGGATGCAGACGTGGTCTTTAATTTCATTTTCGAAATACTCACTCGGTGCACCATGGGTAGGTCCTAAGTGCTGTACATCAACAATATTGTCGATTATTTCTTAAGGATGGATGTTTAGCTCACCTAAATGGTGAAGTTCCCATCGAACCCAACGAGGGTCATCCCATTCTGGCAGCTTAGGCGGTTCATAATCGGGTTCTCGGCCGTCTGGGTCGTACCAGGTCATTACGCAGCCCATGTTGCCCACCACTGGATAGGATTTAATAGAAGCAGATTTTGGGCAAGGGCCGTCCGAATAAGGAATATCATCCACATGACCTTCAGCGTTGTAGCGCGAACCGTGGTACGGACACCGAATGGAATCTCCTTCGATCTGCTCATTATGTTTTACAATCATCGAACTTTTGCTGTCAGTCAAATGAGTACCCATGTTTCCACAGTAGGCATCTAACAGCACAGCTTTACCGCTGGCACCTTTGAACAGCGCCAAATCCTGACCAAAAAACCTTACCGCCAATGATCCAGCATCTAGCTCCCTGCTCTAAGCGACAAGAAACCAGCCTCGCGGAAAAGTATTGGGGCCTAAATTGTAGTCTGCAGACTTCGCCATCATTGATCTCCAAAATATTTATTGTTTAAGACTTTATAGTAATGGCACCGATTCTGGAATCGTCCATTTGGATGTAGTTCAGCTAAAAAATATAGGACAACCAATTTCCCCTTTATTTCAATATTCTTTATCATGCACATGTTTGCTTTAACTTAATGCCTTTACCCCAGTTAAATAAGACATCAAATCAATGAATGGAACCATCATGACTACTTTTAGTGTCTGGGAATGCATAGTATGCGGCTGGATATACGATGAATCCCAAGGTTTTCCTGAGGATGGTATAGCCCCTGGGACCCTGTGGGATGATATCCCTCAAGACTGGACTTGTCCCGATTGCGGTGTCACAAAACAAGATTTCGAGATGGTTAAGACCGGCCTCTCTGCCATTGCCACCAAGGTTACTACCCCTGAAGAAAAACCCAGACTGCCTAAAGGCCTGCCTGAAGCAGTTCCCGTGGCTGATAATTCAGGAGAGCCGTTCCAAATTTGGGAATGTATTATCTGCGGCTGGGTATACGACGAATCCAAAGGTTGGCCTGATGACGGCATTTTAGCTGGCACCCGATGGGTAGATATTCCCGATGACTGGACATGTCCTGACTGCGGTGTGGGCAAACAAGATTTCGATATGATATCGGTCAGCGCACAGACTACAGAACCAGCGACTGCCAGCCTACAAGTATCTCCTGAAGCAATCGAGTACAGCCAAGCACCGATCGTAATCATTGGCACTGGCCTAGCGGGTTATAACCTTGCTCGTGAGTATCGCAAGTTAAACAGCATCACGCCCTTAGTCATGATCACAAACGATGATGGCCGAATGTATTACAAACCAGCCATGTCTACCGGCTATAATGAACAGAAGACCGCTGACCAATTAGCCACTGCTAACGCTGACGAAATGTCCCTGGAATTGCAAGCCGACATTCAGGTGTTTACTCATATCGAGTCTATTGACATCGACAACAAAAGCGTGCTCACCTCTAAAGGCCCTGTCCAGTACTCCAAGCTCATATTGGCCACCGGTGCTCGCTGCATTGAACTGCCTATAGCTGGCAATGGTATAGACGCTGTCTACTCGATCAACAATCTGCTGGACTACGCTACCTTTCGGGACGCCATGGAAGGTAAAAACCATGTCCTTATTATTGGTGGTGGTTTAATCGGCTCAGAATATGCCAACGACCTCATTCAAAGTGGTTATGAGGTAACCGTGGTTGATCCTCTGCCCTCAGTGTTAGGTACTCTGATGCCAAAACCTGCCTCTGATTCAGTCAAAAATGCTCTAGAAGCAGCAGGTGTGAACTTTTACTTTGGCACGGTTGTTGAACAAATTAATAAACAGGCGGCAGGAGTGCAAGCCACTCTCGCTAATGGTCAATCCATAGATGCCGATATCGTTCTCTCCGCGATTGGTGTGAGGCCAGACCTTACATTGGCCAAGTCTGCAGGATTACAAACCAACAGAGGTATCATCACCGATCGATCGTTACAGACGAGCGCTCAAAATATCTATGCGCTTGGGGACTGTGCCGAGGTAGATAACCATCTGTTGTTTTATGTGGCCCCACTCATCGAAGGGGCAAAAAAGTTGGCCGCAACGATCAATGGTGATGTGCAAGACGTTTACTATGGCACAATGCCAGTGGTTGTTAAAACCACTTTATTCCCAGTAACCCTGTCGCCGCCGCCTAAAGTTGAGGGCCAATGGCAAATAGAAGTTAACACTCCGGCAGGTGTTAAAGCTCTGTTTAAAACAACAACGGGGCAACCTCTAGGTTATGCCCTAACCGGCGACTGCACCCCGTGTAGAAAAGAACTCGATCTCTTAATGCCGCCAATAATGCTGGGATGACCTACCCTATTGATTGTCCCGCTGAATGTATTTGTGAAACCACAGCATCTTTGCCCCCAACATGGGGATCACCGGACTTTCAATCATCGTCCAACAAGACTATAAGCCTCAATTAGGCAATTGCACCTGTCGCAAATAAGGCATCAACTTCCTCTTGCCCATAGCCAAGACTTAACAAGATGGCTTGACTATTTTCACCCATAGCAACCGCTGTAGAACCCGCCTTTACAACGGTGCGAGAAAAGCGGGGAACCGGAGCTGGTTGCCATACATCACCGTCATCGACAAAGGTTCCTCGTGCAACGTTATGCGGGTGGTGCCGCGCCTCGTCCATCGACAAAACCGGCGCAAAACAGACATCGGTGCCTTCAAACAGATCACACCAAACATCACGACTCTTAGTTTTTATTAGCGCCTCTAATTTATCAGCCATTTGAGGCCAAGTTTGTGGGGCCCACTGATTCTTAATCCACTCTTTACTTTCAATCTCGTCAAGGCCTAATAGGTCGACCAACAACCTGAAAAACTGTGGTTCAAGTGACCCAATTGAGATATACCTACCATCGCTAGTTTCATAAACATCGTAAAAAAAAGCGCCGGAATCCAACATATTTTCACCCCGCTTATCTGAGCCCGTTCCGGCCTGTAATTGCGAGTAAAACATGCCCATCAAACTAACTGTACCATCCACTATGGAACAATCAATAACCTGCCCCTGCTCTGAATTCTGCGCCTCCAAAAGCGCGCAAACCAGACCAAAGGCTAACATCATGCCGCCACCCCCATAATCGCCAACTAGGTTGAGTGGAATCGTCGGCTTCTGTCCTTTCTGGCCAATAGCATGTAAAACCCCGGTTAGCGCAATGTAGTTAATATCATGTCCTGCAGTGTGAGCTAGCGGCCCAGTTTGCCCCCAACCGGTCATGCGGCCATAAACCAATTTTGGGTTAATTTTCAAACATTCATCAGGCCCTAGGCCTAGTTTTTCCATAACGCCGGGCCGATAGCCCTCAATTAGTGCATCGCCGCTGCTGATGAGTTTTTTAGCACAGGCAATACCCTCCTCTGACTTCATGTTAATACAGATAGAGGATTTGCCCCGATTGTGTACGTCGTACTTAGGGTCGCCACCTGCGGTTAACCATTGGCCCCCTGGCCGCTCCACACGGATGACCTCTGCACCCATATCAGCCAACATCATTCCCGCATATGGCGCTGGACCCAATCCAGCGAATTCGATAATCGTCTTACCTGACAAAGGGCCCATAGCGCCTCCTATTTTAATCGTGTTATTGGTTAAGATTTATGTTCATGTGCTGTTACTAATGATACTACAGAATAGTTGGAGGCTAGTAGCAGGATTCAGTCAAGGTTGTCGCAGAGAATAAAATGTAAGTCTTTTCTTGGCGACTTGAGCGCTCGCCCGGTGACCCTATAATCTGTGTGCTCTAACCTGAGAATGGTTGTATAAAATTCAGGGCATTTGGCAGGTTGGCGTAGGCAGCATGACATGCCGCAAGCCCTTATCTGCTGTGACAAACTTCGAAACCTCCTTGCGGGAGCCGAATTTGTTATAGGACTGAACTCGTTTGTACTGTCGCTCTCCACGTAATCCGAACTTATGACTCTCAGCCTTGACTCATTATAGGTAAGCGCGCCAAAAAATCGCCACCGTTAATGGCCCCATGGATCTCTTGCATAGCGCTGTCGGTTTTTGATGATGTCGCAATAGCGATTAATGCGCATTTACTCATATTGCAGCATGAAATTCGTATCTTTCATTGCTCTTTAGGCTGTCGAGCATAATCTGACTAAATGTGAGTAATAGCCAAGTAGTAGTTTGTAAATGCATTGTGTAATGATCAAGTAGTAAATAATCGTAACGGGTTCAGTTCGGTATGGAGAAATAGAATGACAATACAAAGCCTTGGATACATTGGAATAAACAGTACCGACCTCAGTCAGTGGCAAATATACGGGACTCAGGTGCTTGGTTTGCAAGATGTCACTGATCAGTATCCAAGCGATAATAGCTTATTACTGAAAATGGACGAACGCCCTTTTCGCATGGTTATCCAGCAATCAAAGGTCGATAGTTTTGGGTTATGCGGCTGGGAAGCCACGAATCAAGAAAATATGGCCGATACAGTAGCCAGACTGAAGGCGGCCGGAGTAACCGTTACCAATGCTAGCCCTGAACTTTCGCAGCAACGATGTGTCACCGAATTAGTAATGTTTAGCGACCCTGCGGGGAATCAGCATGAGCTTTACTGGGGCTCGGTATCCAACTCTAAAAGAATGGTCTCTCCGGTTGGTGTCAGTGGTTTTGTCACTGGCGAAATGGGTTTGGGCCATGTCATTCTACCTGCCCCTAATTTCGATGAAACCAGTGCATTTTATACTGATGTACTGGGCTTTGGCCTCTCTGATTTAATGAACATTAAATTCAGCGACGACCCAGCAGAGCCTAATAAGCGGCTTTGGTTTATGCACTGCAATCAACGTCACCACACCATTGGCTTATTTGAGATGGATTTCCCTGCCGGATGCGTGCACGCAATGATTGAAGTTGAATCAGTTAATGAGGTTGGGCTAGCGAATGATCGACGCATTGCACAAGGAGTGAATCTCTCGGGGACTCTTGGCCGTCACACCAATGATCATATGTTGTCATTCTATATGCGTTCGCCAGGTAATTTTGACATCGAGTATGGCGCTGAAGGCAGAACCATTGAAGATTGGGAGAAATTTAGCGTATTTGAAAGTACAGTTCCTAGCTTTTGGGGCCATGATTTCAGTGTCGGGCAGGGTTAATAGATACAGCTTAATTCAAATGGGGTATGCGTAAAACCCCTAATATTGCGACTATGGCATCGCTTTCCCCATACCAATTTCTACAAAGAGAACACTGTTTTATGTCTGACATTGACCTTCGAGATTTACGTGACGCGTTTGGTTCCTTCGCTACAGGAGTGACCGTTGTCACCGCACTGTGTAACGTTGACTTGATGGCTAAGACTCCAGTGGCAATAACCGCTAACAGCTTTTGCTCAGTGTCCCTTGACCCCCCTCTAGTACTGTGGAGCATTGATAAGAAAGCCAAAAGTTTTGACGCTTTCTCTAAGTCAGAGCATTTTGCCGTACATATTCTACACGGAGGTCAGAAGAAGCTATCGTCTATTTGTGCAACTCGTAATGCCGATAAGTTTGCCAACGAAGCATGGAGGTCAGGAATAGAGGGTGTTCCTATTCTTGCCGATTACAACACCTGTTTTCAATGTTCTGTAGAGCATAAATATGATGGAGGAGATCATGAAATTATTGTCGGCAGAGTCCTAGATTTTGACAATAACGAGCGTGAATCACACACCAATCCACTGCTGTTCTACCGAGGGAAATACACCGAGGTCGCGTAGCTAAATAATTAAGTAAAGACACGTATAAGCAATCCTTTAGGGGGCTAGAAAATGCACACTGTGAACCAAGACGTATTAGATATCATTGTCAAAAATGCCGATCAAGGCAGGGCAAATCGCAAAATACCCGCTGAGAATATTCAGGCGTTAAAGGACTGTGGTTTCTTTGGGATACTTCTACCTAAATCATTAGGAGGTTCTGAACATACCCCTCAAGAATTCTTCCAAGATCATCTCGCCATTGCCAAGGCGGACATGAGTCCTGCTTGGGCGTGCGGAATTGTTACCAATAGTCCTGCGATCTTCGCGCGAAACCTAGGCGCCACGCTCTTAGGCGTTGAAAATTCGGACTTCTTTATTTAATCGAGAATTTATTATGGCAGAGACAGTTCCAGAAGGCAGTTACGCAAACCTTAGTAATGGGATGAACCTTCATTATCATGAGTTGCGCTCAAGCAACGCGGATGCACCTACGGTTGTCTTTATTCATGGTAGCGGCCCTGGCGCCAGTGGCTGGAGTAATTTCAAACAAAACACTAAGGCATTTCACAAAGCTGGATACACCACCATTGTTATTGATATACCTGGCTACGGATATACCAGCAAGCCCACTGATGCGATCTATAACTTAGATTACTTCGCCCAGTATTTAGATGAATTTATGATCCACAAAGGTATCAATAGCGCGATTCTCGTGGGCAACTCTTTAGGTGGGGCTATCGCGATTGGTTATGCATTAGAGCACCCAGAAAAAGTAAGCCATTTAATATTGATGGCTACCGGCGGGGTTGAAGAGCGCGAGGTCTACTTTGCCACTCAAGGCATCCAAGCGATGGTTAAATACCCAATGGGATCACCCGAATTTACCAAAGATGTACTGGGTGAGTTGTTAAAACTATTGGTTTTTGATCCAAAACATGTGACCGAGCAACTTGTTACTGAACGCTGGGAAATCTTGCAATTACAAAACCCCCAAGTATTAGCTACCTTGCAGATACCAAACCTAAGTGATCGTTTGGCGGAGCTTAGCGTTCCTATCTTGGGATTTTGGGGCTATCAAGATAAATTTTGCCCCATCTCAGGTGCACACACTGTTATAAGCCAATGTAATGATGCTCGAATGAACATGCTCAGCCAATGTGGTCACTGGGTAATGGTGGAGCACAGCACTTATTTTAACAAACAGTGCATTGAATTTTTGCAGGATAATTAAGGTATCTGCTATGGCTATACAGAGCGCTTTAATTGCGTCCATCGCATCGCAACTTTATGCTGCCTTAAAGCAGGGAGCTACCATTGCTCCCTTAACTGAAGAGTATCCCGATATTTCTATTGACGACGCCTACCATATCTCGCGACAGATCCTGCAATTGCGCATGGACAACAATAACGAGTTGGTGGTTGGCAAAAAGATTGGGGTTACATCAGCCGCGGTGCAAGATATGCTGGGCGTATTCCAGCCTGACTTTGGCTTTCTTACCCATACCATGGCCTACGCCGACAACGCCGAGATTCGCGTTCAAGGCAACCTAATTCAGCCCCGCGCTGAAGCCGAGATCGCATTTAGACTAAAATCAGACCTTAAAGGGCCTGGGGTAACTGAACTCGATGTACTTAATGCGACCCAATGCATTATGCCCTGCTTTGAAATTGTCGACTCGAGAATTGAGAGTTGGAAAATAAAGATACAGGACACGATTTCTGACAACGCCTCATGTGGTGTTTATGTACTGGGTAGTGCTGAGATAGATCCAAAGGGTATTGATTTGGCTAGCCTCGAAATTAAAGTCTATAAAAACTCAACACTTATTAGTCAAGGAAAGGGTTCAGCGGTCCAAGGCAATCCACTTACTGCCGTGGCTTGGCTGGCTAATACCCTCGGGGCTTTCGATATCCCCTTTCTTGCAGGGGAAGTCATCCTTTCCGGCTCGCTAGTGCCCTTAGAACCGGTTCAGGCTGGCGACCATATGCATCTAGAGCTCTCTGGAATCGACATTGATACCTGTACCGCTACCTGTTTCTTTCTGTAGCGAGATAGACAACTAAGGAACTCTCTATGACAAACAAACTACGCGCTGTAATTATCGGGCCAGGCAATATAGGGACAGACCTTTTAATGAAGGCGCTGCGCAGCGACTGGATAGAGCCTGTTTGGATGGTGGGTATTGACGAATCACCCGGTATTCAGCGTGCTCGCGACTGCGGACTTAAGGTCTCCACTGATGGCGTAGACGGTGTCCTCGATTTTATTGAAGCAGATAACATAAAGATCGCATTCGACGCTACTTCAGCCTATGTGCATGCTGAAAATTCTCAGAAATTAACCTCTCGCGGCGTCATAATGATCGATCTAACTCCAGCGGCCATTGGTCCTTATTGCGTGCCCCCGGTCAATCTTGAACAGTTGCTCAAAGAAGGTCATCACAGCAATGTAAACATGGTGACTTGTGGCGGACAAGCAACAATACCTTTAGTGGCGGCTGTGAGCCGTGTGCAGGCCATATCTTACGCCGAAATTGTGGCCACTGTCGCATCTGAATCAGTAGGTATGGGCACCCGGGATAATATCGACGAATTCACCCGCACGACATCATCCGCCATTGAGAGTGTCGGCGGGGCGGTTAAAGGTAAAGCCATCATCATTATTAATCCTGCACAGCCGCCTCTAGTCATGCGGGATACGGTGCATTGCTTAACTGTCGACACTCCTGACCAACCCGCTATCACGGCTTCTTTTGAAACCATGATTGCGGAGGTTCAGAAGTATGTCCCGGGCTTTATCATGCTCAACACTCCTCTTTTTAACGGCAATAAGGTCACCATTTCAGTTCAGGTCGAAGGTCTGGGAGACTTTCTGCCAAAATACTCAGGTAATCTCGACATTATGACTGCAGCGGGACTGCGCACAGCGGAAATGCTGGCTCAGCAGTCTAACTAATCATGCCACTGGCATTAATTTTTAGTACAGAGTGCTCTTATGAATCTTTCAGGTAAAAACGTCATTCTCCATGATATGTGTCTGCGCGATGGGATGCATCCCAAGCAACACCAAATCTCCATAGAGCAAATGATTAATATATCGGGTGCGCTGGATGATGCTGGTGTGCCACTGATTGAGGTGACCCACGGTGATGGGCTGGGTGGTGCCTCACTCAATTATGGCTTTGCTGCTCACACAGACGAAGAATATATGACAGCAGTAGTAAATAGGGTTAAAAAAGCGAGAGTATCGGCCTTATTACTCCCCGGTATAGGTACTGTAGATCATTTGCGGATGGCCGCCGGGTGTGGTGTGACAACAATTAGAGTAGCCACGCACTGCACCGAAGCTAATGTGTCTCGCCAGCACATCAACCTGTCCCAGCAGATGGGGCTTGATACCGTCGGCTTTTTGATGATGGCTCATATGGTCACTCCCGAACAGCTATTAGAACAGGGAAAACTGATGGAGTCCTACGGCGCAAACTGTATTTACTGCACCGATTCAGCCGGCTATATGCTCCCAGATGATGTCACTGCGCGAATTGCACTGTTGCGCTCCGAATTAAACCAAGACACCCAGATTGGGTTCCACGGGCATCATAACCTAGCTATGGGTGTGGCAAACTCTCTGGCGGCCCTAGAAGCTGGCGCGGACCGAATTGACGGCTCTGCCGCAGGCCTGGGTGCTGGCGCCGGCAATACGCCGCTTGAAGTCATGGCTGCCGTCTTAGACCGCATGGGAGCCACAACCGGTATCGATATATTCAAGCTCATGGATGCCGCAGAGGAGCAGGTGATCCCGATAATGGATGAGCCTGTAAGGCTAGGCCGTGATGCTTTAGTGCTGGGCTATGCTGGGGCCTATTCTTCATTCCTACTCTTCGCTAAGCGGGCCGAATTAAAATACGGCGTGCCCTCCCATAAAATTTTATTAGAAATGGCTCGACGACGGACCGTTGGCGGCCAAGAAGACTTGATTGAGGGCATTGCCATCGAAATGGCCGCTGCGGCAAAGCACTAAGATCTTACGGCTTTTCGAGTACTTTAGGCGGATGATACTAGGCCCGAAGATATGGAAGGCTCATCCAATTTACATCTTCATGTTGTTTTGACTCCAAAATGCTCGCATCGAGGCCACTTTCCCGTCCGCATTAAAATGAAATACATCGATTACCTGGATCTTCATAATTCCCGCCCCTAGATCTGCAGTAATCTCAAATGGAAATGCCACCTCATTCCCAGCCACTCGAATATCACCTAATAACTCTGCACGTTTCACTGCTGCAGTAGCATGGTGATAGAAGTTTTTGATCGCCTCTGGTCCACGCAATATATCACTGCCCACGGGATCTTCAACGCTGGTATCATGAGCATATAGAGAAACAATAGCTTGATGGTCGGAGCTAACTAAACTGGAGAGATAAGTATTAACCACTGTTAACGCATCACGGTGATCAGTCATATTTGCCGCTTAGGTTAAGGTCATAACAAGATTTTCAGTCATTGTCATTTGAGGGACGTAGACCTGCAAAAAAAAATGCCATATATTATTATCTTAGCCTACTATTGGCGCTGTGTTGAAACATCATCCAACATGACCATAAAGAACAGACAAATGGTTTTCGCATTTCCTTATGTCCTGCCACTTTATTTTCGCGTGTCGATGGTAATCAATTGATCCATTAAAACTACTCGACAAAATTAGAGAACAAAAAAAGGAGGCTTGTGAAAGCCTCCTAAAAGTTTAGGGTCAGATGTAGCTCACCGGCAGAACACATCAATCTAGATCAATGCGCCTAATAAAATGAGCAGCAGTACTAGCTGCAGAGATTACTGCCACTAGACTGATACTATAAGGCTAGTCTATAAAATCGTTATTATCTAATCACTATCGCATTAATTTAATAGACGCTAATTAGCCCTTAAAGTGACTTTGTCGCGATTTCATAAACGTCCTTAACCAAATTAGGCTCATTAGCGATGTTTTGCAATGCATCTCGCATCAGTTTACGGTTGGGCTCGGAGAACTTCTTCCATCGAGTTAGTGGCGTAACTAACCTAGCCGCGATCTGCGGATTAACTGTATTTAGCGCCAAAATTTGTTCAGTTAAAAAGACATATCCCGAACCATCAGTCGCATGAAAATTAACATGATTGGCATTGGCAAATCCGCCGATCAAGCTGCGAATTTTATTCGGATTAGTCATGCTAAATGCTGAATGCTCCAACAGAGCCTTAACGCGGTCTAAGGCATTAGGCTGGCTATTGGCTGCCTGAATTTGTAACCAAACATTCATGGCCAAGGCTTCATCTTTAAATTCTTCTAGGAACAGCGCCAACGCTTTAGCTGCATAGTCAGCAGCAGCTGGGCAATTTACTAGCGCACTAAGCGCCGCGGACTGATCCGTCATGTTGTCAGCATTTTGGAATTGAGCCCAAGCCAACTCTACTCCGCTATCCACAAGCATCAGATAGCCCAATGCAGCATTTTTAAGACTACGGTTTCCCATCTGCTCCACATTTGGGGCATAAGCTTGTTGGGTATTATGGCGTTCATATATGGCTTCCAACTCAACAGCCAAACAACCTGCTAAAGCGGTACGCAGAAATGATCTGGCGTCATGGATAGCAGCGATATGAATAGTATCCGCCTCTTCATGGAGCAATGCCTCAGTCGGCAGCTGCAACATCAGCGCCACCATCGCAGAATCTAGAGATTCATCAGACAGCAGTGCTTTGTAAGCTTCAACTAACTCTCCATCGAGAACCATGGGTCGATCGTGCAGGCTGTCGTGCATGAGTTGATTTAATACTGTCAGGCTCAGTGTTTGACTGGCGTCCCAGCGATTAAATCCATCGCTGTCATTGGCCATCAGATGAGCCAATTGCTCAGTACTATAGGGATAGTCCAATTTTACCGGTGCCGACAAACCACGCAATAAAGACGGTACTGGTTCAGCATCAATATTTTCAAACACCAAATGATGGTGAGGCTCAGTGATTTCAATAATGATCTCAGTCTCACCTGCACTATTAAGCTGTATGTCCACCCCATCGTCACTGACGAGACCAAGCTTGAGCGGAATAACAAAAGGAAGCTTTTCACTTTGCCCCGGTGTCGGAGGGCAGCTCTGATCGAAGTTAAGTTTATAGGTCTTTGCTGTAGCATCATATTCAGAGCGCACTTTAAGTACAGGTGTGCCCGACTGTTTGTACCAGCGGCGGAACTGCGTAAGGTCGCGACCGCTGGCATCTTCCATCGCCGCTACAAATTCTTCGATAGTGACGGCTTCGCCATCATGGCGATCAAAATATAGATCACTGCCTTTGCGGAAAGTTTTAGCTCCCAACAAGGTGTGATACATGCGTACGATTTCAGAGCCTTTCTCATACACGGTCAAGGTGTAAAAGTTATTGATCTCCATATAGGCATCTGGCTGTACTTGATGAGACATTGGGCCGCCATCTTCGGCAAACTGATGGGTACGTAAAAAGCTAACATCCTCAATACGTTTTACCGTGGGTGAGTTCATATCAGATGAAAATTGGGAGTCACGGAATACAGTAAAACCCTCTTTGAGGCTTAACTGAAACCAATCACGAACATTTACGCGATTCCCTGACCAGTTGTGGAAATACTCATGGGCCACCACGCCTTCAACACGCAAAAATGAAGCATCGGTCGTAGTTTTAGGGTTAGCTAATACCGCTGAAGTATTAAAGATATTGAGACCTTTATTTTCCATCGCACCCATATTGAAATCGTCGACCGCCACGATCATAAAGATATCCAAATCGTACTCACGACCATAAACGTCCTCATCCCAACGCATTGATTTCTTTAATGACAACATAGCATGAGCGCATTTATCCAAATCTTTTTCTTCAACAAAAATCTGTAATGGTATTTCACGGCCTGATACGGTGGTAAAGCTATCTTCAACGACGGCCAGAGTGCCTGCGACTAGAGCGAAGAGATGAGATGGTTTTTTAAATGGGTCGTGCCATGTTATGGAGTGCCGACCACCCTCCAGATCAGCACGCTCAATAGCATTGCCGTTGGATAGTAATATTGGGTAGTTGGCTTTATCGGCCACAATTTTGACCGTAAAGATGGACATAATGTCGGGGCGGTCGGGGAAGTAAGTTATCCTTCGGAACCCCTCCGCCTCACACTGAGTGCAGAACATGGTGCGCGATCGATATAGGCCCATCATGGATGTATTGAGCTGAGGCTGGATCAGTACTTCGGTAGTGATAACGCAGCTAGCGGGCAAATTCGGCAATATCAGCATGTTATCGCTCAACGTGTAATCGCTGTCATTTAACCGCTGTCCATCTATCTCTATCCACTGCAACTGCACGTCGCCTTTACTGTTGAGTTCCAGTGAGTTTGACTGTTCTGCGCTGGCGGGATTACGCCTAACAACCAAGCGGGTCGTCACACAGGTCTGCTGGTCACCCAGATCAAAAACCAAGTCTGTAGTCTCAATCAAAAAGGGAGAAACTTTATAATCCTTTAAATAAATAGTTTGCGGTAAAGCGTCTTTCACTAGTAATGTCCTTGAATTAATTAACTGAAAACTGCACGTTATAGGCAGTATATTTGCGAATATTGATCACGCCGGTATCGAGAATAAGATACTGCCCTTTAATACCTTTCAACACACCCTCAACAAGGGGTTGCTTGTCTAGATTAAAACTCTTCACTTTTTCGGGAAACTCATGAACAGGGAAATTAATCTCTGTAGTGGTCTCATTGTAAAGACGCTGCAATGCCTGCAAACCAAACTCTTGCTCTAAAAATTCTAATCCAGATTCGGATTTCGCCATTAACTCATCTCGTATAGTAGGCAAATCTACCGGTTCAGCATTACCTTTTAGCATTTTCTGCCAATGGGTTTTGTCCGCCACATGCTCTCGCAGACAGTCTTCGATCAGACCCGCCTGGTATCGCGTTTGGACTCTAAAGATCGGCAGACCCTGTGTCGCCCCTTGGTCAATCCAACGGGTGGGCAACTGATCGCCACGGGTAATGCCCACCTTTACGCCTGAGCTATTTGCCAAATATACGAAGTGGTCAGTAAAACAATATTTTTCACCCCATTCTGGATCCCGACATGTACCCTGATGAAAGTGACATTTTTCCGGGCTCATAATGCAGGTGTCGCATTGAGGTAATTTGATAAAACATGGATAACAGTAGCCCTGACTAAAACTCTTCTTTGAACGACGACCACAGTGTACGCAGTGGATATCACCTAAGTGCTCGATGCTAATATGCTCACCTATCAGCCCGTTTAAGGCAACTCGTTCATCGTCAAGGGGAAGCTGATAGCTCACTGTATCATCTAATTTAACATCCATTTTAGCCAGGTGGCCTGAGGCTTTTAACGCCATTATTCTTTCCACACTATAGTTTGCTCCTGATCGGGCGGCTCGCAAGCCGTATTTTTTGGCGGCACATAACCCGTACGCTGATGCTTTGGCATAGACTCTTCGTACGCAATAATGGCCTGCATACAAAGGGATAGTTGTTCATGTGTTAGCGATCGGCGATCAGGCCACCTACCAACTTCTACCGCCCGTTTAAGGCTGTCATAAACCTCAGGGGTGATACTATTCAATAACTGCTTAAGATCCATGCTCACCCTTTAATCGTTGCACCAAACCAAATCCCAAACCTAATAAAAGCCCCACTAATAGTCCACCTAAATGGGCCGCATTAGCGATGCCAACGCCAATAAAAAACGTCACCACCGGAGTCATACACAAAAACAACCATCCAACCATAAACCCGACTATGCCTTTAGGTAGAGACAATAACCGTTGAGGGACCAATGTGTTTTTTATCCAAATATAGCCCAGTAACGCATATACCACTCCGGACATGCCGCCAAAGTTTACAGTTCCAGACCAACTATATTGTGCAATATTTGAGACTAGCCCGCTGACTAGCACCACAATAATAAGATGCAACGACCCCATAGACTGCTCTATACGCGACCCCAGCATAGACAACCAAAGACTATTAAAAACAAAATGCAGCATGCCAAAATGTAAAAATATAGGGGTAATAAGGCGCCAATATTGATTGTCTGTAATACCACTGAAGCTCAGGTTCTGTATCGCCGCAGAGTAGTCTACGCTGACCAGTATCCCGCCTAGAGCACTAAGGATTACTAGCGAAGTGACAGCTGGGTACTGCCTGGCAACTCTATACCAATTCGGCTCTTGAGACATAAATTAAGAATATCCGTTACAAACGAAACGTTAATCGTTTTCTGTGACTACGCCGAGGCGGCTACCCCAGCCCAATTTTGAGCGACAAACCCCGTAAAAATTATTATCTTTAGGGTGTATCAACAAAATATCATGGGCATGCTTTTGAATCGTAATA
>Ga0209091_10002370_pt1 | contig 15942 bp, 13 predicted proteins | sample ArcticOcean_MG_C_6_FD_187438 | JGI IMG/M metagenome (GOLD analysis project Ga0209091, IMG submission 187438) | Marine microbial communities from western Arctic Ocean - ArcticOcean_MG_CB8_128 (SPAdes) (version 2) | ecosystem: Environmental > Aquatic > Marine > Oceanic | place: Arctic Ocean...
TAGGAGTCTGGTCCGTGTCTCAGTACCAGTGTGGGGGATAATCCTCTCAGACCCCCTACCTATCGTAGTCTTGGTGAGCCATTACCTCACCAACAAACTAATAGGCCGCATGCCCATCTCTTACCGTAACCTTTAACCATGTGATCATGCGATCTTATGGTATTATGAGGTATTAATCCAAATTTCTCTGGGCTATTCCTCAGTAAGAGGTAGGTTGCATACGTGTTACTCACCCGTGCGCCGGTCGTCAGCGGAAAAGCAAGCTTTTCCCTGTTACCCCTCGACTTGCATGTGTTAGGCCTGCCGCTAGCGTTCATCCTGAGCCAGGATCAAACTCTCCATTGTAAGTTATAATCCATAATTGACTCTCAAAAAAAATTAGCATTGGATTCCTCTCCGAAGAGAAGAATTTATAAACACCTCTAAAACGAATCTTAGAAGTGCACCTATCTCTTGCGAGATAGGATTTGGGCTGCTGCATCAAGTCAAAGAACTTTATATTGTGTCGGCACCGAAGTGCTTCATCAATTGCTTTATTTCAAAGCGGACGGCAAAGGTAGTTAAATTATTAATTCAACAAAGTAAAAAGTGACTTTTATTTCAACTTTTTTTCTGCCTCCGAATGTCAAAAAAAACGTGCCTTCCTTCGAAAGCGGGTGCAAATGTACGGTGTCTTTTTCCCCACACAAGAACTTTACTAAGTTATTTTCGAAAATTCTTTTAAAAGGACCTCTAAGTCACGGTATAACAGGGAAATATCTTTTCCTGAAGTACCATCATAGAACCCTCTCAACCTACCCTCTGGATCTACTAGAACCACGTTCTCTGTATGTACAAAGTCTTGATAACCACCATCTCCCTCATCTAAACACGCGAAATAACTCCTTCTTGCGAGTCTATACACCTCATCCTTCTCACCAGTGAGGAACCACCATTTAGAGGGTGAAGCTGCATATTTATCCGCATAAGCAGAAAGTACACTTACACTGTCCGCTTTAGGGGTAACGGAGTGACTAAGTATCCTCACACCCTCGGGTAATCTGTCGTGAACGAGCTTTAGGTTAGACGTCATTAGGGGGCAAATCGTGGTACACCTAGTGAAGAAAAAGTCGATAATGAGGATTTGGTCTGCAACATCTGAAAGATGAATGGTGTCACCAAGCTGATTAATCAACGTGAAATCCGTGATGCGATGATCCGTTTCGTTCATCAAAACCGCGTCGACAAGGGCCGGATTAATATCAGAAGGTTGGTAAATCGGTAGGCGATATTCCGTTTTGAAGAAGACTAGGTAGGTAAAAATGATTGCGACAATAACTATTGCTGCGAAAACTGATATATTCTTAATGTTGCCCATTTGATGCGTTGAATGTGGTTTTGCCAGCTACTACTGTGCGTAAAACTCGAGTGGAGAGGATGTCTTCTGGCCCTGCCGTGAGGAGGTTCATATCTAAGACTACGAGGTCTGCCCATTTACCTACCTCTATTGAACCGACTTCTGAATCGTTATTGTTTGCTATTGCAGACCAAAGCGTCATACCTAATAGTGCTGAACTTCTATCTAAGGCCTGGTCCATCATATAACCTTCTTCGGGATATCCCGTTGCATCCTTCCTTATAGTAGCTGCGTAAAACGTTTTTAAGGGGTCTATGTTCTCGACTGGCATGTCTGTTCCGAGTGGGAGGATGCCTATGGTGTTCATTAAATCCCTATACCTATAAGCATGCCTTATCCTGGACTTGCCGAGCCTCTCTCCTGCCCAGTACATGTCTGAAGTCGCGTGGGTAGGTTGGACTGATGGGATAATGCTGGCTCTTCCGAACATCCATAGGTCTTCGGGATTGACTACTTGGGCATGTTCGATGCGCCACCTTCTGTCATTAACGCCGCCGAGCACTTGATGGTAGTAATTGAGAACGCCGTGGTTTGCCGCGTCGCCAATGCAATGTGTGGCTACTTGGAAGCCGTCTTCCTTCGCCCTTATTAAGGCGTTGCAATAATCGGCTGAGTCAAGGAAGAGGAAGCTGGTGTGGTCTTGTCTGTCTGAGTACGACTCAACTAGGGCAGCACCACGAGAACCAAGGGAACCGTCCATGTAGAATTTTATTGACTCCGCTATGAGTCTGTCAGTTCTCCATGGGCCCATGTTAAAGGTGGAGTCTAGGTTAGGGTGAGTTCCGCTAGCCATGGCGACAATCCTTATGCTCAACTCGCCTGACTTATGCATGGAGTCTATGAGTCTAATGTCTGCTATGTCTAGACCTGCATCGACTACTGATGTGAGTCCGGCTGCAAATAAGTTTTTCTCTGCAATAATCATGGCACGACGTTTATCGGCATCGTCCTGATCTGGGATTACTTTAAGTAGGTACTCTGCGGCAGCGTCTATTAATATCCCGGAAGGAGATCCATCTTCAAGTGATAGCATTTCACCTCCTGAAAAATCACGGACGATCTCTAAGTCGGCGATTTTAAGGGCTGCTGTATTAGCCAGTAGGGCATGACCGTCGATACGACGGATCGCAACGGGCCTAATGGGGAAGAGCTGGTCTAGTTCTGTGAGTGTGGGATAGGTGGAGGTTTGCCAGTCGTTTTGGTCCCAGCCCCTACCAGTAAGCCAGCCCTCAGGATTAGAGTGCGCAAAAGCCTCAAGACGACTCAGAACCTCATCGTACGACTTAGTTCCGACAAGGTTCACCTTACTCAAGGTGAGAGCATACCCCATAAAGTGGGCGTGAGCGTCTATAAACCCAGGATAAACAACGGCCTGTTTCAAATCCACCAACTCATCACATCTATAGGTGTTGCGAATAGCATACTCAGCTCCTATAGCTACGATACGTCCGTCTTTCACTGCAATAGCAAGATGTTTAGGGGTGTTGTCATGTAAACCATCACATGTAAAGACTACGGCATTGTGGAAAATGACATCGGCTTGTTCAGATTTAAAATTGCAGGCTGATGCAAGGAGAGCCACTATAAATAGAAGCCAGATATATTGAATGGATTGTATCATAATTAGAAATGCGAAATTAAGGCACTTTCTCAATAAGGCGTGTCATATCATTTATTAGCTTTACATTCTAACAATTAATTTCATCAAATTCAATCAAGCATGATTCGCAACATTAAACTCTTATTCTCTGCATTTGGAATATTCGCTGCTTCTTTTATTTCAGCCCAAACCGTTACTCACACCATAATCGAAGTTCAGGGTGAGTTATTCAGCTCTCCTCTTATAGAACAAATAGTTACCGTACAGGGTGTCGTAACTGCTACTAGTGAGTTCGGATATTTCATACAAGATGGCGATGGAGCCTGGAATGGCGTATTCGTTTACGACAACACTAACCTCCCATCAGTGGGCGACCACATTGTAGTACAGGGAGAAGTAGCCGAGTACTTTGACAACACAGAGCTATTAAACATCACGTACTTTGAGGTTGGAACTAGTGGAAACGATCTTCCATCCGCGGCTCAATTAGGCACGGGATTTATCGGAGTTACAGGCGAGCCATATGAGGGTTGCCTAGTTAGAATCTATAACGCAGAGTGTACGACACCAGATGCTGATTACGGCCAAGGGTATTTCAATGACGGAACTGGCGACTGCATGGTTGACGATTTAATTTACGCTCCTGACCCAGCATGGGTTCTAGGTGAGTACTACACTATTACAGGCGCTCTTAATTACAGCTTTGAGGAGTATAAAATCGAGCCACGAACTTCAAGCGACGTAAGCATAGGTATGTATACAGAATTCATTGAGCTAACAAAACTCAGCCTCTTCCCTAACCCCACAACAGACTTCGTGACATTCAATTTGAACCAAGATGCTGTAGTAAATATTTACGACAACAACGGCAGACTAGTCGTAGTTGAGAATCTACAAGCTGGCGAGGTGGTGTTAAACGTGAGCAACTACTACCCTGGAACATACCGCATCGATTGCGTATCGGGTACTTCTATTTCTAGAACGAGCTTTATAGTACTGAAGTAAACTTGGGCTAGCTTTCTGAGCTAGTCTCAAAATCTTTATCTGAGTCTTCGTCTGAGAAACGCGATCCCGAGTAGAGATCGTATCCGTTCCATCGACATTCTAATGGTCCATTGTGCACCTTGATTCTTTGGTTAGGTCGTAGGCCTATGCACTTTAATGCGAAAGGGTTGGAGGAGATTATCCATGCTTTGTATCCAGGCCAAAAGAATTTAAGCCTATCTCCTATCGCAGCATACATACCATCGATATCTTCTGGTTCCATTCTCTCACCGTAAGGGGGGTTTAGTACCACCATACCTTCTTCACTCGTATCTGGCTCAGACTTGAAGAAATCTACCTCACCAACACTAACGTCATGTTCAGGCAGATCTAGTTGAGAGAGGGAGTATTTGGTTTGGGATATAGCATCTCTACAAATATCAGACGCATAGATAGTAGTCTTTACAGGTAAATTGTAATCCATAGATTCATCTCTAACCCTATCCCAAGCTTCTTTATTGAAGTTCACCCACTCCATAAAAGCGAAATGAGATCTGTTCATTTGGACAGGGAATCCCGAAGCCCAAAGCGCGGCTTCACAAGTGAATGTCCCAGACCCACACATAGGATCGTAAAGGGTAACGCCCGGCTTCCACCCGCTCAACGCAAGCAGCCCAGCAGCAAGAACCTCATTTAAGGGTGCTATAGCTTTCCGCGATCTATATCCGCGCCTAGACAATGGTTCTCCCGAAGCATCGAGAGAGATAGTCACAACTTGCCTACTTATGTGGAGATGAAGTCTAGCATCGGGATTCAGCTTATCAATAGAGGGACGCTCTCCTGTCTTACCTCTAAACCTATCAACGATAGCGTCTTTAAGCCTGAGGGTTGCGAATTGATCGTGGGGGAAACTCTCTGAGTATATAGTAGAGTCTATGGTAAAGGAACCATCCTTCTTCATCACATCCTCCCAGCCCCAACGTGCTGACAACCTATAAAGATCGTCGGTGTTTTTCGCGGAGAATGTATGAAGTATTCTCAATACTTTAAGGGTGAAACGTGCGTGCATACAGTGCCTGTACATTGCTTCTGCCGAAGCTGTAAACCCGACACCTCTACGACCTACCTGTATATCAGTAGCTCCGTGTAACTTGAGTTCTTCTGCAACTAACTGCTCAAACCCAGAGAGGGTTTTTGCATGATATTTCGCTGTGGGTATATTAATCTCCATAAGTACTTAACCTCCTTTTCGTTTTACTCTAAATCCGTCTTTCTCCAACCTAGCAACAACTTTATCTCTGTGATCACCTTGAATTAAAATGTAACCGTCCTTAACAGAACCTCCTACTCCGCACATTTTCTTCAAGTCCTTACCTAAAATCAATAGCTGCATCGATGGGCCATCAAAACCCTCTATAAAGGTCACGGGTTTTCCACCTCTATTCTTCCTATCTAAACTCACATAAAGCAAACAATCCGACGACGACCAGTCTTCATCTTCAGTAGAATCCTCCACATCCCAACTGAAACTTGAACTAGTGCTGAACACCATTCCATCATCGTTACGTCGTCTCTTTGCCATTATTCCGCAAGGTACGGGGTAGATTTGCAGTATGGCACATTTTGAGGACGCAACAAATGAATATTCCACCGTTCATTCTTCTGAAGAGAACGAAGTTCTAGCTAGCTTGAGAAGGGCTACGTGGCTGAACACCACTAAACCCCAAATGCTGAGCGACCCCATTCAGGGTAGATTCCTGTCTATGATCAGTAAGATGATACGTCCGAAGAGGATATTGGAATTCGGTACTTTCACTGGCTATTCAACTATCTGCTTATCCGAGGGGCTTGCCGACGGAGGTGAAATCGATACGCTAGAAATAAACGACGAGCTAGAAAAAATTCAAGATGAGTTCTGGAAAAAAGCTAGCCTCAAAAACGTAAACAGATTCTTCGGGCACGCCCTAGACTCTTTAAAAAGCGGGAAACTCCACGGACCTTATGATCTAATCTGGATAGATGCCGACAAAGAGCACCAGATTGATTATGTAAATTTCGCCATAGAAAACTTGAACCCGGGTGGATGGCTTCTAGTGGATAATGTTATTTGGGGTGGAGCTGTATTAGACCCGATCAAGCTCTCCAAACCTAATTCTGGTACAGCACGGATACACAGACTTAATCAGCACATAGCGTCTCACCCACAATTAGAAAACGTACTCCTCCCTCTTTGGGATGGAGTCCAAATAGCTAGAAAAATATAGCTGTTGTTAAAGCAAACCTAACCGAAGCTTTTTAAGCCACCACTGCAGCAACTGCATCAGCTGCGTCTTGAAGCTGAATTACAGATGTCACTTCTAGACCAGAGTCATCGATCAGTTTCTTCGCCTCTACGGCATTAGTTCCCTGAAGGCGCACGATGATAGGTACATCAATATTACCCATGTTCTTGTATGCATCCACAACTCCCTGAGCTACTCTATCGCAGCGAACAATTCCGCCGAAAATGTTTACGAGGAGGGCCTTAACAGATTTATCCTGAAGGATAATTCTAAATGCCTGCTCTACACGAGCAGCATCAGCGGTACCACCTACGTCTAGGAAGTTAGCTGGTTCACCTCCACTTATCTTGATGATGTCCATTGTAGCCATCGCGAGACCAGCTCCATTAACCATACAACCTACGTTACCGTCAAGCTTTACGTAGTTAAGACCTATCTCATCCGCTTCAACTTCTGCTTGATCCTCTTCCGATTTATCGCGCATTGCAGCGTAATCTGGATGGCGGTATAAAGCATTTCCGTCTAAGCTGACCTTAGCGTCAACGGCGATAATAAGATTATCTGAAGTCTTTAGGACTGGATTAATCTCGAACATCGCTGCATCACAACCGACGTAAGCTTCGTATAATTTAAAAACGAATTTAACCATCTGCTTATATGCCTGACCTGAGAGTCCTAAATTGAACGCTATGCGCCTCGCTTGGAAGCCTTGTAAGCCTACACCCGGATCTATAGTTTCCGTGTATATAAGTTCTGGAGTATTCTCAGCTACTGCTTCGATATCCATCCCTCCTTCCGGAGAGTACATGATGATATTCTTACCACAAGATCTGTCAAGTAGGACACCCATGTAGTACTCCTCCGTTTCTGTTTCTCCAGGATAATAAACGTCTTGTGCGATTAGAACCTTACTCACTAGCTTTCCTTTCTCCGAGGTCTGCGCAGTAACTAAGTGACCACCTAAAATCCCAGACGCAACACCTTCAACCTTGTCTAGTCCTTTTGCGAGAACAACGCCATGAGATCCAGTTTCAGTGACGGTTCCTTTACCACGACCACCGGCATGGATTTGGGCTTTCAAAACGAACCATTCAGTTCCAGTTTGCTTAGCTAATATAACAGCAGCATCGTGAGCGCCTTGCGGAGTGTCAGCGACCATCCCCTCTTGTATAGCAACCCCAAAACTCTTGAGGATAGATTTACCTTGGTATTCGTGAAGATTCATTTCGTTGCTTTTAAGCTTGATTTTTCGGTTGCAAAGTTAGGTAACTTTTGTGCTCTGATTGCGTAGATTGCACATGTGATTAAGGTAAAAAATATAAGCAAGTCTTTCGGCTCTCTCGAGGTACTGAAAAGTGTCAACTTGAAGATTGAAAAAGGAGAGGTGGTGAGTATCGTAGGCGCATCGGGCGCAGGTAAAACCACCTTGCTGCAGATTATCGGGACTTTAGACAGTGCTACGTCAGGAGGTCTTTTTATCTCTGGAAGGAACATCTCAGAACTCTCTCGCAAAGCCCTTGCTAATTTTAGAAATCAGCATATAGGATTTGTTTTTCAATTTCACAGACTACTCCCTGAATTCTCAGCCATAGAAAACGTGATGATGCCCGCTTGGATAGGAAGTATGAGTGATTCCGAGGCGAAAACTCGTGCGACTGAATTACTTAACGACCTGGGGTTATCGGACAGGTCTGCTCACTTGCCCTCAGAATTATCTGGAGGTGAGCAGCAAAGGGTAGCCGTAGCTAGAGCGCTAATGAACACCCCAGATGTTTTGCTCGCAGATGAACCATCTGGAAATCTGGATTCGGAAAATGCTGCAAAACTTCACGACTTGTTTTTCGAACTGCGCGATAAATTAGGCCTGACGATAATCATAGTCACACACAACGAAGAATTAGCTTCTAGAGCTGATAGAACACTCAGAATGTCTGACGGGGTGTTCCTATAATAGTTCGACTTCACTTTCACTATAATACACCGCTGACATTACGACCTTATCGTGTAGAGCTTGCTTCGCGCTCATAAGCATCATAAAGCAACCACCGAACATAATTAAATTCAGTATATCTCCAGCTGTTTGTAGAATGAACATCCCGGAAATTATCATTGCAAATTTCATCAGATGTGAGATATTCTTTACAGCCCACCTAGATATGAAAAGCGAAAGATCTCCCTCTCTTCCATCCTCATAACCTATGATTAATCCGATGTGTCTTTTACCGAGACTAGCTCCGCTAATCGCTTCGATTAATGAATAAAGAAATACTGAGACAATCCCTCCATAGGTAATGCAATAAAATATATCCATCACCCATTTCGTATCAACATCTAAAGGCTCAAATGAATCTGTAAGAACTTTAATGTCTTCTGTCGACATAAGTCCATCACCATACAATCCAGTTAACCATAATATTATAGTAACGAAAATGGTGAAAACTATTTGGTATAAATAATCAATTAAATACGCCTTCACACGAGGTTCAAACCCTACTCTATCCATTTTATCTAATATTAGTTTTGTGTTGCAAAGTAACAATAGTTGGAACGCAGTTAGAGAAATGAATCGTAAATTAGCGACATGCAGAGAGTTGGGGTTTTAATTTTTATGGTTTCTATGGGACTGAGTTTGAATGCTCAGTTTATTGTCACGCCTACGGATAGCTTAACTGCTACCGTTAATGTGGATTCGATTTACTCGATTCATAAAATTGATATCATCAACGAACTGATAGACAGTCTGGGTTTAACTTGGAGATTGATAGATGAGGAATATCCCGAGGGATGGAATGTGAATCTGTGCGATCTAGGGCAGTGCTACACTGGTATTCCTGGCTCAGCTGATATGCAGCTTGTAGGACCGGGAGAGGAAGCTTTTTTAAAATTAGTATTGAGTCCGCTGGCGATAGTGGGAGAAGGGAACTGGCATTTTTGGGTTTACCCTACTGACGATCCTGATAATTACGTGGACTTATACTTCTCTATAATTACTGGCGTGGTGGGCGTTGAAGAGGTCGCGGAGTCAGAGCTAGGGCCAGAAGTTTGGACTGTAGGACCTAACCCTGCGAATGAAATTTTGAATATAAATAGTGTAGGAAATTCTATTTTGGAATTCGTGCAACTATTTAATATTAATGGTAGTCTTATAACTGAATTAAAACCTGATTCACAGTCTTTCGACGTGAGTTATTTGCCTTCTGGCATGTACCTCATTGCGATTTATGGGAGCAGCGAAACCGCTCCTGTGATGAAGAAGATTTTGATAGAATAACAAACATCCTGCAAGATGCATTTTAAATTATTTTCCGCAACTGCGATTCTTATTACCGCATTATTTTCTTTGACTCAGGTTTCTTTAGCCCAAACCTCAACCGCATTCTCCCACCCTCACGCTACCCTTTTAGGAGATGGCGGCCAAGGAACAGTTTTACAGTTCCACTTTGCGGACCCAGCCTTCAACACGGTTGAAACATCTGAGGGCGAGGCTATCATTCCGAGAGTGGGCGACGATTTTCCTCTACTTATTAAAGGATCACCTGACCTATCTAAGTCGTCAGTTGCAATTCTAATAAACGGCCAATCTAGAACCTCAATTGAAGTCCTAAGCTCTGAATTCTCCGATTACGAGAACATAGAAATCGCTCCTTCTAAGGGAAATTTATTCCGCAACATCGAGCCCTCTGAAATCGCATACGTAAAAGGCGAGCAGTACTCTGTTGACTCGTTCTTCCCCACTGAAGTTGCAAGCTTAAACTCACCATTCATTCAGAGTGGAGTTAGAGGTCAGGCTGTTTGGGTTTACCCTATGCAATACAACCCCATCACTAAAATATTGAGGGTTTACACTTCTATCACCTTAAGAGTCATAGACGTTGATGGCGCAAGCTCGAACACATTAGCCGTAGGCTCACAAGCAAGGCTCACAGCTGAACTTAAGGACGGGATGTCGCGTAGATTCATCAATTCAGAATCTGCATCTACTCGTTATGATTTACAGGAGGAGCACGGGAAAATCATATTCATTACCGACCCTATATACGACGCGGCGATAGCTCCTTTAGTACAGTGGAAGCGAGAGAAGGGCTTAGAAACGGAAGTGGTTTACGCATCTGATTTGGGCGGTATTGCTGGCATCAAGAGCTTCCTCAGCGATCAATATTTCAACGAGGGTCTTACTCATGTGATTATCGCTGGTGATGAAGACCAAATCCCATCCGAGCTAGTCAACAACTCTGGCGGAAGCGGATTCTGTGACCCGTGCTATTCATACGTTGACGGTAACGATAACTACCCAGACTTTTTTGTCGGACGTCTTTTGACTCACAACGTCACGGAAATGTTAACGGTGGTTTCTAGGACTCTAGAATACGAGAAGAATCCAAGTATGGATGAAAACTGGTTCAATACAGCCGTTGGGATGGGATCTAACGAAGGGGCTGGAATTGGTGACGAAGGGGAGAGCGATTGGGAACACCAAAACAACCTTAAGGACCTCCTTCTAGATTACGGCTTCAATGAAGTCTGGGAGGTATATGACGGATCTCAAGGAGGTAGTTCTGTGAGTTCTGACGGAACTCAAGACGTAGCCGGCAGTCCTAATGCTGGTGACATGATCACCATCATAAACAAAGGCAATTCATTGATTAACTATTGTGGACACGGATATCACGATGGAGTGGCTACTAGTGGGTTTGATAGTAATGCGATTAACCAACTTAACAACCACGGTATGTACCCATTCTTTGTGCCAGTAGCGTGTTGCGTGGGTGACTTTGACGAAGGTGAAGGAAGTGGAGACTGCTTTGGAGAGGTTTGGTCTAAAGCAACCAACTCCAACGGAGAAGCGATAGGCGGAATCGGCGGTGCATTTTCAAGCGTCCTCCAAAGCTGGGCACCACCCATGGAAGGCCAAGACGAGATGGTCAACCTAATCGTAGAACAAGGTGCGGTGGCAATACATCACACGACAGGCTCTATAGTTTCACACGGTTGCGCAAGCATGAATGATGTTTACGGAGGACAGGGAGATGAGATGACTGACACTTGGTGTGTCTTCGGCGACCCCTCTGTAGTGCTCAGAACAGCAACCCCTACTCAACTACAGCTCGTACATCAGAACGTGTACTTCCTCGGAACTCCGGCTCTACAAATTTCATGCAGCACAGAAGGCGCACTAGTTGCTATCACAGTTGGTAGCGAGATTCTAGGCACCGCATTCGTGGTCGGCGGAGTAGCGGACATCACGCTTTATGCCCCCCTATCACTTCCCGGAAATATCCTAATTACAGGAACGGCCTACAATACCCTGCCATACCAAGCCTTCGCTCAGGTAGTCCCTGCTGAAGGCCCCTACGTTATTGCTAACAATCCACAAGCCGATGATATCTCAGGCGACATGGACGGAGTGGTGGATCAGGGAGAATCTATCGTTCTCGACCTAGATCTTGAGAATGTAGGAATCGAAGTCGCTGCGAATGTGATGGTAACGATTACGACATCTGACCTTTGGGTGAATATTACTTCCGGCGCGTTATCAGCTGGAAATATTTCAGAAGGAGGCACGCTTACTCTTGAAGGATTTGCTTTCGATGTCGTTGGTGGGGTAGAAGATGGACACATTGCTCTTTTCCTAGTTGACATTGCAGATTCTGCTGGCAACTCTTGGGATACTCAATTTAATATAACACTTAATGCTCCTTCACTTACTGTTGTAGGACTTACAGTAGCTGATGGAGGAAATGGAATTCTTGAGAGCGGAGAGAATGCTGACCTTATTATAGAGGTCCTAAATGAAGGTCACGACTGGGCTTATTCTCTACAAAATTTAATTGACATTTCACATCCTGATGTCACTGTCAACAATGTCACATATAACTCAGGATCAGTAGCTGAAGGAATGACCACTACTGCCATATTTAATATTGACATCTCGCCTTCGGCTGGACTGGGTGAATTATTGAGCATTGGGTTTACAGGGACGGCTGGGCTTTATGGAGCGGAGGCTGAGTTCATTGAGGTAATTAACCTAATCGTAGAAAACTGGGAGTCTGGAACTACAGATACGTTTAACTGGGAGATGGAGGGAAACCAGCCCTGGTTCATTACTAGTGAGAATCCTTATCAGGGTGTAAACTGCTTGCAGTCTGGAGATATTAACGATAGCCAAACTTCTACACTAGTACTCGACCTTGATGTCCTTGCTGATGGAATGGTAAGCTTCGTTAGAAAAGTAGATTGCGAACTAGATTACGACTACCTATACTTTATAGTAGATGGAGAGTTTCTGGGAGAGTGGTCTGGATCATCTGGCTGGGTAGAGGAGGAGTTTCTTCTAACAGCAGGTTCACATACTTTAGAGTGGAGATACGAGAAGGACTTTATTGTGAGTTCAGGATCTGACGCAGCTTGGGTTGACGATATCGTTCTTCCTCCCTTCTGTAACCTAGACGCATCGATCACTTCATCACAAGCAGAAGGAGTACTTTGTCCTGGGACAGTCGCTACATTGAGTACTACAGAAGGTTATACAACGGTTTGGTCTACAGGATCAGAAGAAACTAGCATTGAGGTTTCAGAAGCTGGTAGTTATTATGTAACACTTTCAGATGGCAATGGGTGCGAGACAACTTCCGATTTATACTTTGTTGAAGTTTATTACCCCACTCCTCCTTCAATTTCTATCGATGGACAGTTAGCTATGTGTGGTGATGGAAGTGTAACACTAGAAGTGTCTCAGGACGGAACATATATATGGTCTAATCAGGCTACTACATCTTCAATTACGGTGAGTGAGGACGGAATGTATAGCGTTGTCTTTACAGACGTTTGTGGTGCGGTAACTAATAGTGAACAGCACGAAGTGATTCAGTACCCAGCTCTTAGTGTCCCCGATGTTAGTGATATCGAAATAGATAATCCAGGAAATGCATTCTTCGTGGGTGCACCTGAATCAGCAGCTTGGTACATCAATGAAAATGATGTCACTCCTATTGCAACAGGATCGTCATTTACCACCTTCGTGTCTGAGACATCAACTTACTGGGTTGAAGATTTAGAATCACATCCTGGAACGCAAGGTTCTGGAGGTCCTACTGAGAAAAACGTAAACGGTCAATATCAAGGAAATAGCACGCGTTACCTATTATTCGACGCATACCAGCCATTCACACTTGAATCGGTAAGGGTGTATGCTAATGGTGATGGGAATAGAACTATTCAGTTAATTGATGCGTTCGCTGGGGAATTAGCTTCTATAACTGTATTTCTTCCAGATGGAGAGAGCGTTGTGGACCTAGGATTCGCAGTTCCTACTGGAGGTGGATTAGGATTAAGAACTACAGATGGAAACCCACAACTTTGGAGAGATGGAAATGGATCTAACCCAGCTTATCCATACGAGATAGGTTCTATGGGAGCTATTACAACATCTTCTATTCCAGGAACTAATGCATTGAACTTTTACTTCTTCTTCTACGACTGGCAGGTCTCGACGGATGAGTTAATCTGTACTAGTGAGAGAGTACCGGTAGTAGTTGACGTTCTGTCTTCTGTGGGTGAGATAGATGGAGTTGAAGGGATAAACGTCTACCCTGTTCCAGCTACTGATATTTTGAATGTTGATATACAGCTCCTTACAGCTAAAAATCTAAATGTCACACTTTATGATGCAACGGGAAGAGTGGTGATCAAAGAGGTTTGGTCTAATATCAGCTCTGGAGTTCAAACAATAAATTTATCCGCCTGCAGTCCAGGGTTATACAATCTTAATATTGAGGATAATAATTCTAGAATTATCAGCAGGGTTATCGTAGAATAATTCAATCATTAAAGACTTAGAAAGCCTCAACATATGCGTTGGGGCTTTTTTTATGAATAATTAGTAATTTATTATGCATGCATAGGAAATCTGTTGTAGCTTGCCTTCCCAATGAAACGAGAAGAGATATTAGATTTCCATTTAAGATCTGCATGGGTACAGCTTTCAAGGCTATACTCAGCAGAGGCTGAAAGACGTGGAATTACATTATCGGTAGGCTATGCACTGCTAAGCATAGAAAAGGAAGGAACCCCTAGTACTAAACTTGGACCTAGAATGGGAATGGAACCTACTTCGCTATCTAGAACGCTCAAGGGGATGGAGGAGAAAGGTTTGATTGAAAGAATAATCGATGAAAATGACAGAAGATCTGTGAGAGTATTTCTTACTCCTTCTGGACTTGAAGCACGCCACCAAGCACGAGACTTAGTTGTAGGGTTTAACAAACGACTCGCTTCTAAGCTCGGCACTAAGACAACAAGAGAATTAACCGAAGGACTCCAGAAATTGAATACGATTCTGAAGGAACCAGAACATTTAACGCCATTTCAGTAATATGAACGCACCTATTAAAACTCATCAAATCCGCAAAGTAGCGGTTCTTGGATCCGGAGTTATGGGGTCGGCTATAGCCTGCCACTTAGCCCAAACAGGATCTAAAGTGCTTCTTTTAGATCTACCTTCAAAAGAAGGTCCTAGAAATGCACCTTCAGAAGGAGCATTAAAATCCGCATTAAAATCAAAACCTGCACCTATATACTCAAAGAGGTTTATAGGAAGGATTGAATGTGGGAATTTCGATGACGATTTACACCGAATAGCGGAATGTGATTGGATCATCGAGGTTATTGTAGAAAGACTTGACATAAAGCAACAGCTATTTGAACGAGTTGAGAAATACAGAAAGCATGGAACCCTCATCACATCTAATACAAGTGGTATTCCAATTTCACAACTTAGTGAAGGGCGTTCTGAAGATTTCCAAAATAATTTCTGTGGTACTCACTTCTTTAATCCACCTAGATATCTTCAACTTCTAGAGATTATCCCTGGACCTAAAACAGACCAAAGGGTAATCGATTTCTTCATGGGTTACGGCGAGAGCATACTAGGAAAGCAGTCCGTTCTATGTAAAGATACTCCCGCATTTATTGCTAATAGAGTTGGAGTCTTCGCTATACAAGCGTTATTCCACACCGTTGAGGATATGGGATTGTCGATTGAAGAAGTTGATAAATTGACCGGTCCAGCTATGGGGCGTCCTAAAAGTGCAACTTTCAGAACATGTGACGTTGTAGGGCTAGACACCCTAGTTCACGTATCTAATGGAGTAGCATCTAACTGCCCCGATGACGAACGGTCTGAATCGTTCGTTATACCGACATATGTTCAGCACTTAGTAGATAATAACTGGCTAGGTAGTAAATCAGGTCAAGGCTTCTATAAGAAATCAAAGGACGAAAAGGGAAAGAGAAAAATTCTCGTACTAGACCTTAAAACTCTCGAGTACAGGAATAAAGTGAAGGTGAAGTATGCTACTCTAGAAGCTGCGAAACAAGTTGACAATCTAGAAAGCAGAACTAAGCTGTTATTCAACGGAACTGACGAAGCTGGAGATTTTTACAGAAGAATTTTCACAGACGTGTTCTCATACGTAAGCTACAGAATCCCAGAAATAAGTGATGAGATATACCGCATCGATGACGCTCTGAGAGCAGGATTCGGATGGGAATTAGGAGCCTTCGAAAGCTGGGATGCAATCGGAATTGAAGCTGCTGCGGAAATCGCAAAGGAACGTGGGCATGAGGTAGCTGGTTGGATAGGTGATATGCTGTCAGCAGGCCATACGTCGTTTTACCGTGTA
>Ga0209091_10002371_pt1 | contig 15935 bp, 15 predicted proteins | sample ArcticOcean_MG_C_6_FD_187438 | JGI IMG/M metagenome (GOLD analysis project Ga0209091, IMG submission 187438) | Marine microbial communities from western Arctic Ocean - ArcticOcean_MG_CB8_128 (SPAdes) (version 2) | ecosystem: Environmental > Aquatic > Marine > Oceanic | place: Arctic Ocean...
GTCTCATCTTTTTCATGAAATTGTCTCAAATCACCTGTGGACACGGTGTAATTACTAGCGCTTGATGATTGTCCTTGCGTGTTAATTCGCTTACCAGATCCCAAGCCCACATTTAAAAAGTAGTAAGCGGTATCACTGTACAAATTGAGGCGGTGTTTGTAAAACTGTAAAGTAGTATCATAATCCCACACATGAGGTCCAACCCCATAAAAAAGTACGTAATCAGCGTCATTAAAAACACCATCGGACTCGCCTTGCACTAAAATTTGAGCTTCTTCTAATGTTTCTGGTACATCAGTTTGATTGTCTTCTGGAAGCATGCCTGTTCCGTTCCCGTAAATCCTGATATTTTTAGGATTAAAGCCGGTAACATCAATTCCTAATGAAGTTAAATAGTCTTTTGATAATTTATGAATACCAGTCGACGTAACAGGAATTTTGTACCAAGTTCCGGATTGTAGATCACAAGTTCCAGGACTACCGCCACCTCTTCTAAGATTTCTGTTTGTTTTACGTTCTGCTTTGAATTCAGGATTAATTGAATAATCAAATGAGAGTACTTTATGAACTTTTCCACTAACGTTTAACAAGCTGTTACCAAATACTTGAACAAGTGATCGAGTGCCAACTTTTTTAATAGTAGGATTGATTATTATAGTGGTAGGAATGGATTTTTTTCCAATCAATTTCAATTCAGCTTCGTTCAGCTCTTTTGTAACAACATTTGAAGTGATGAACTTAACTGAGTTTACATTTCCAGAATAATACGCTGAAATATAAAAGGAGGGATGTAAATTTTCAACATCGGAATAAAATGCTTTTCTGAAGTATAATTTCTTAACCGATTTTAAACTAGCTGTAAGTTCAATTACAGGATCAGTCCATGTTAGAATAAAGCTTTTTTGCCCCGATACCGCATTGATCAGACCACTCACCAAAAACGAGGCAATTGCAATTACTAGGAAGCGTTGTTTACTTTTCATGGCTGATCTGCGTATAAGAGCGTCCAAAACGGTTTAACTATAAAGGTATTGCATTATACAGTATCAAATATCGATAAAATTGGAAAAAAGTATATCCTTTTTGAAATTTTTACGTACCCTAACATAGTTGCAGTTGTAAAAACTTGTAAATTAGCTTGCTAACATGTTTGGATTCAATTTTAAAAAGAAGGAAAAAAAGAAGTTCAGAATCTTCATAGTCGAGGATAATAAAACCTTTTTGCAAACTTTAAAATTGAAGCTGAAGGTATTGTACGACGATTCAATTCTGATCAGGGGATTTACTGAAAGCGAAACTTTTCTGGAAGAAATTAAGAAAGGTGTTGAAATCGTAATCATGGATTTTTATTTGGATGAACAGAGTCCTGTTGAAGGAGTGGAGTTACTTCAGTCAATTAAGAAAACCAACCCAGAAACCTTTGTATTGGTTCTTACGGGTGAGGAAGATTTAAACATCGCCAAAGAGTGTTTTGAACTAGGTGCAGATTCTTACATGGTTAAATCACTTGAGTCGATGGATAAAATTGTAAAAGAAATCCATTATAAAATAGAGTTAACTGGCTTTTAGATAAAAGAGGTACCTATGCGATACAACATAACTTCAGAAGTGTTTCAAGAAGAAATAAAAAATAGATTAACCATTTCGTAACCTTTTTAAATAAGTTGCGTAAATGAAGTAGTCAAAGTTAAGTTAGGTGTTAAGATTAGTTCAAAAAAATCGCTTTTAGTCAGGCGATTTTTTTTGTGCCAAAAAATTAAAGCGGTTGATCATAAGTTGTATTTTTGTTATCATGAACAACAAGCAAGTTGATAAGTTAACTGATTCCAACACCGAAAAAGTAATTCGGGACATTAGGAAATCAGTATGGAAGGCTAACGAGGACTTTAACATGGTCCAAGAGGGTGATAAAATATTAGTTTGTTTATCGGGAGGTAAGGACAGCTATACTATGCTAGAGGTCTTGCTGCACATGCAATCAACACCCTTGCTTAACTTTGAAATAATCGCTGTTAACCTGGATCAAAAGCAACCAGGATTCCCAACCCATATTTTACCTGAGTATCTCGAGAAAAAAGGCGTAAATTTTAAAATAATTGAAAAGGACACGTATTCAATTGTTATTGATAAAACACCTGAAGGTAAGACAATGTGTAGCTTGTGTTCGAGGTTACGAAGAGGTACTCTATACCAGGCGGCAAGAGAATTGGGATGTAATAAAGTAGCTCTAGGGCATCACCGTGAGGATATTTTAGAAACCTTCTTTTTGAATTTATTTTTCAGTGGTAAGTTGGAAACCATGCCTCCAATTTATGAAACAGATGATAAGACATTACAGGTAATAAGGCCATTAGCATATACCAAAGAAAAAGACATTGAAGCTTATTCAGAATTCATGGACTTCCCAATAATACCCTGCACACTGTGTGGATCGCAAGATGGAATGCAACGTCAAGTACTTAAAAAGATGATGACAGAATGGGAAACAGCGTATCCAGATAGAAAAGAAGTTGTTTTTAACGCATTAAAAAACGTTTCACCAACTCATTTGCTGGACAAAGACCTAATGTCAAAGTTGATGTAGTAATGTTCTTTTATATATTTACGCCATGAGGAGAATCTTACTAATATTAGTCCTGGCATTTGTTGTGTTTTCTTGTGGGCAGGCAACCAACCTGAAAGAAAATAAAGTGTCGGTAAAACAAACTTACGAGATTGAAATTGACAGCTTGTTTTCGGCTATGGTTTCAGAACATAATGCTGTAACAAACATACATGAGTTTGAGTATCAATACATGTACGAACTTCAAGATTTTTTTACTGATTCAGCAGTGATTGGGATTAAGTATTTTAATCAGTTTCAGCTGGTACGAGGTCAAGATGGTATATTCTGTACTTATACCATTGATGATTTTAACAATTACGTGTACTTGGACTTGTCTCTACCAAAAGAAATGGTGGAACAATTTAAATACGTTTGTTCTAGTGATACCACCAATTATTTTTCCGTAGTAATTCAAATAGATGCTGTTGAGGTTTTACCTTTTGAACTAAATAGTGAACTAACCGATTATCATTCAAGAATACTGGTTGGCAGAAGTGCTTCTTTGATTGGTAAAGGGAAAATTTTAACATGTAGTCAGGTTGTTGAAGTTAACAGTAAAGCACGGCTGGATTAAGGTCTTCTGCAGGTGAAGAGCTATTGCTCACAACGAAACTGTTGAGATGTGTCAAACTAGAATTACAACTAGCCTTATCTCAGTTTTACCCAAGCATTTTTAAATATCCAACTTCCTGTTCAGTTAATTCACGGTACTCACCACGAGACATCCCTTTTTTAGTTAATCCTGCAAACTGTGCTCTGTCAAGTCTTAACACTTTGTACCCTAACGCTTCAAACATTCTACGTACAATACGGTTTTTACCAGAGTGAATTTCCAAACCAACTTCTTTCTTGGAATCCTTACTTGTATAAGCTATCTCGTCAGCTTTAATGAATCCATCCTCTAATTGGAAACCTTCAGAAAGCTTGTTGAAATCTTCTTGTTTCACTGGCTTATCAGTAGAAACTTGATATATCTTTTTAACCAAATGCTTCGGGTGAAGAAGTTTTTTAGCCATATCACCATCGTTACTAAAAAGTAAAACTCCGCTGGTGTTTCTGTCTAATCTCCCTACAGGATAAATCCTTTCTTTGCAAGCTCCTTTCATCAATTGCATTACTGTTCTTCTCTTTTCAGGGTCGTCAGTAGTTGTAATGAAGTCTTTAGGTTTATTTAAAATGTAATAAACTAATTTTTCGTTCTTCAAGGTTTGATCCTCGTACTTGATTTTATCAGTCTTAGCAACCTTAGTCCCAAGTTCAGTAACGACTTTTCCGTTTACAGATATAACTCCAGAACTAATTAAAACATCTGCATCCCTTCTAGAACAAATACCAGCGTGAGCAATGTACCTGTTTAGTCTGATCATTCCGTCATCCTCAACCTTTCCCGGCTTAGGTGTAAGTTTTACTTTACCACCATGAGCTACTTTACCTTTATAATGTGTTGATGGACGGCCTGAACCTCTTTGGTTATCATCATTTTTCCATGCGTCCCTTGGAGAATTTGTAGAATCCTTGGACGAGTCCTTAGAGGCGTCTCTAGATGGGCCTTTAGCAGAATCATGTCCCCTTGGAGCACCATATGTTTTTCTTCCACTACTATTCTTACTCCCTCTTGTGTCTTTAGCTCCTCGGTTACCGCCAGATTTAACTTTTGACCCTCTATCACTTCTTCCTCCACTATTTTGATCGTGCCTGCCCATTGTCTTCTAATTTTTTTGTAAAATTACGAAACACTAACTGATAAACAACTACATGGCACAGCATAATCAACTTGGAAAGGAAGGAGAGAGGTTAGCTAAAATCTATTTACTCAACAAGAATCACGTGATATTAGAAGAGAATTGGCGATGTGGAAAAATTGAAGTGGACCTTATTTCTGACCAAGGAGAAATGATTGTTTTTACCGAAGTAAAAACGAGAAGTACAAAAGAATTTGGAAATCCCGAAGAAGCGGTAGATGAGGACAAGGAACTTTCAATGATCAACGCAGCGGACATTTATTTGAGAAATTTGAATTTAGACGTTGAGGTTCGTTTTGACATAATCGCTATTATAATGAGTGGTAAAAATGTAGAAATTAATCACATTGAAGACGCTTTTACAGCGAATTATATGTGATGCTAAGAAGGGAAATTTAAACAATTAACGTGTCTTACCAACCGTCACTACCAACCGTCAGGAGCGATCGTTATTACGAGGAGCGCAGCAATCTCTAACACGACACCTATTTCAGGGTTCGTACAATATTATGATGGAAATGAGATTGCTTCGTACCTACCATTGACACATTCCATAATCGACAGGTAACCAATAGTTTATAACTACTGGAGGTTTTGATCAAAATAGCCAAACGAGGCATTGAATTCTTTTGAGGATTTTAGAAAGGATAACGGAAAAAGAGAGATTGCTTTGCTGCGCGCAATGACAATAGGAGTAAAAAGCTTTGGTTACCACCTTAAGATACGTCATTTCCTCCGCTTGGTTAAGGAGTTAAACTTAGATCTCGCAATGACGAACGGGTTCAATACCTTACTTTCCTTTTATGATTTTCATCTCCCTTACCAAAGGAGATTGCGCTGAATAAACTTTGACGACATACATGGCTTGAGACAAATGATTCAGGTTAATTTCATTTTGACCAGCAGTAAGTTGTTTTTGCATTACTAATTGCCCATTTAAATCAAAAATTTCTAAAGTAGAAGGGGTTTCAACATTCACACTCAATTTATTCGTCAGTGGATTGATGTACATATCTAACTCCTCGACAGGGAGGACTTGAGTGCTAACACCAGAAGCAGGTTCAGCTGTTTGTTCCAAATAAGCAATGGCAAGTTTTGCAATTTCGTGATAATACGGAAGGTTGAATAAGCTTATTCTATCAGCACTTGTATGGTAATGCGGATTCTGATCATTACTGTCCCAACTCTCACCTAAAAGTACAGCTGGATAGCCATAAGTCCAGAAAGAAGAGTGATCACTATCAGCAGTTCCAGGTTGAACAACAGTTGGTGTAATGTTCAAACTATTCGATGCTCCTATAGCCACTAAATCATCCTTTATTTTAATTGATCCAGCACTTGAATTCAAATCTATATCGAAAATACCGTCATCGTTTGCATCATAAGCAGCCATATCAATGTTCAGTACTGCACTGTATTTGTGTGAATTATTGTTCGATTGTAATGCGTGATGTTTGGAGCCCAACAAGCCAACCTCTTCCTCATCCCAAAATGCATAAACTATTGTTCGTTTGAATTGGTATTGAGATAATATTCTCGCTGCTTCTAATATGATTCCAACTCCACTAGCATTGTCATCAGCGCAATAATCAGCTACCGCATCGTAATGGCAACAAATCATCACAATACTATCCGCATAAACCAAACCTAACTGAGTTCCATATATATTTCGACCACCAGCCGAGTAAACATCACTTGTTACCGTTACTCCAATAGAATTTAGTCTTTCTGCTAAATAATCCGCTGCTACATCATTCCCCGTACTACTAACTCTATTGATTATTTTGACTTTAACCCCAGCAACTAAACAACTGTCTTCTCCCGAAAATTGACGTACTGTTTTAACCAAAGAATCTAATTTCACTTGCGCAATAATTTCTGGTGAAGTTTGACTGATACCCTTGAAACAGATAAAGCACAAAATCAAAAGAGGCAATATTTTATTCATTAGGAAAGGTTTAAGGCTATAGTATTGTTGAGTTGAAGTTACTGAAAAATAAAATGTGATGTCACCTCTATTATTTAAGAGCAGGCTGGTCGTTATCAATTTTAGTAACAATCTTGTTTATTTTAGGTTGAATAAACCAAACTCCAACTGGAAAAAACCAAAGAAGAAAAAACTCACCTATGTATTCGTCAAACTTGACAGCCTTTTGCAACTCTGCTTGCTTGAAAGTTTTTGCAACAAAATACAAGGAGTGAAACTGACAAAACATAGAAAACAAATGGAGAGGTAGAATAATTGCCACTGCGAGGAAAATATTTGATTCCTCAATGTTATTTAGGTCTATGAAGTCAAGTAAAGTAATACCAGCAAAGACAAAAATTGTAAAAATATAGAGCAGGGGGAACAGTAGAAGGATCTTGAAAATCGCAACATTCTTTTTAATATCACCGGGAATGTATTTTTGTAAACCAACTCCAACTGACCAAAACCATCCGTAAAAAATAATCATGCTAATAATCATGATTAAGGGAAATACGACAAATAGACCCCCGAAAAAATCCAAATTAGGATTGTTTCCAGCAATTGCATCAGAAAACGTTATAATCATTACTACTATTTGATAAATCAAAGGAATCCCAACTAATAGCGCGAATAATTGCCAATGTTTTGCTTTTAAAAATATATCCGTCATAACTAATTTTAGTTTTTAAGAAGATGAATATTACTCGTCTAAAATATTACTTTGATGAGGTGCTAATTGCAGACCGTAAAATTCTTTCATGAAATTGCTCGAGTAAATTTTTATCACACTTACTATAACGGCAACATCTATAGCAACCACCCAAAAGGCGTAAGTAAAATTGTAGTGCCCTAACAGTAGCATAGATGTGAAGTAACCTCTATAAATATTAGCTATGTATATCAACAAGCCAATTGGAAGGATTCTCAAAAACCATCTTCTGGCAATTTTACTCCTAGCTGTCATCATTAAGGCTATCAAGAAAAGGATAATTACGTACACTTGACTGAAATACAATGCAAATAAGTTTACCTCTGCTGAAAATACCCCCACTTCTTTAGAGTAGTATTTAATGGAAGTTTCAAAATTTTCATAAAAATTAATCAATTCCCAAAATGACGATGCTCCACTTATAACTGTGAATAGCGTTATTAATCCGTGAGCAATTTTAGCTTTTCCATAATTCCCGCTGTCCTTGTAGAAGTTTATAAAAACTGAGCAAACGCCAAAGATGAAAAATATTACGATGAATGTCATTTGTCTTCTTTCAGTCCAGTTGAAGAACTAATATACTATTAACAACACCCTCCACCATCATAAAACCACGTGGATTCTGAAATGTGAAGGTCCGGCATTTTGAGGGCGGTGAAATCTCCAGCAGTTTTGTCACAAACAGCAATGGGTTGGTTTTGAAGTAAAACATGTCCTTTTTTGTCGTCAAACTGATCATCGTTACCGTAATAAATAGCAGTTTTCCCTGTGAAGACACAAGGTCCATCCTCAGGCATTGGATCTTTTATAGCACATACTTCAACACTTTCAATCATTATGTTTTCTTTCACATCGTATAAGTTTGGGGACAGCATTCTGTAAGGTCTTTTAGCCCTAACTTCTATTGTTCCAAATCCTGCATCCGTCAACATTTTTATGTATTCCTTTAATGGAAGTGCTCCACTTAAGCATAAAGCACGAAGCTTATCATCGTCTTTTAAATTGTCTGGCATAACGTCTTCACTAGTAGGGTCTGACAGTACCAATCTCCCATGTGGTTTCAATACTCGGTACATTTCCGCAATGGCCTTTTTTAAATCCTCGTGCGTAAATATGTTGAACAAACAGTTTTGAGCAGCAACATCAATGCTATTATCTTCAACTGGCAAGTTCAAGGCATCTCCTTTTTTTAAGTCCACAAAATCAGATTTAAACCAAGGGTTTTTCTCTTCAGCTTCAATAAAGTTTTTTCTGCTTGCCTCCAACATTTCATCCACGACATCTACACCAATTACACCTCCTTTTTTACGACTGAAATAAGCGAATTGCAATAATTCCATACCACCTCCAACACCAACATACAAAATGTTTGGACTGTCAACTAAATCCCTAGGATGAACAGTACTTCCGCAGCCGTAATTCATTTGTAACATGATACTAGGCAGTTCCAGGCCAGGTAATTGCCAAACAGGAGTAGTTGTGCAACAAAGTCCCACATCAGGAGTTAATGCTGCTTCTTTATATAAGTCTTTTGTTGCGTCTAAATATGCCATTGGATGTTATTTTGATTGTTTAAAGGAATAGAAAAAAACCAGTCCAAATCCTGCACTTAAAAGTACATGAAAAAAGATTAAACTGAAATCTTGAAATACGAATGCTGCCACTAAACCTGTTGCAAAGTACAGGAATAGAATAGCTTCAAATATGGTGTAAACGTTGAGGTTTTTCCTGAAATAATTGTTCTTTTTCCAGCTGTCAGAATCGTCTTGAATGTTAAATTTTGGAGTTCGCACAAATGGTGTTTTTCTACCGAGATAACCTTCAATTACAGCTGTTGCATTGTGGAAAGATAAGCCCATTGAAAAACTTAAAAACAGGGGGAAGTGGGTAATAAAGTGCCACCAGCCTTTTCTTTTGGTTTCATGCTTTTGCACGCTAGAAACGGCATATAATGCACTTATTGAAACGAAACTTAATAGAAAGAAAGAGGAATATAAGAACAGTTGATTGTACTGTTTAAAGTCTTGTTTCAAAAACAACAAAGGAATACTGACTAAGCCGCTAATTATAATGCAAACAAAAATTGAGCTGTTAAGTAAATGAAAAAATCCATGCCACTTGTCCGAAAAAGATTTCCCTGATTTAAGGACATTCCACAAGTGTTTTTTAGCTGTTTCTGCTCCGCCTTTAGTCCATCTGTACTGTTGAGAGCGAAGTGCACTCATAACAGGTGGAAGTTCCGCTGGCGACTTTAAATCCTCTAGGTATACAAACTTCCAATCCTTAAGTTGAGCTCTATAACTTAAGTCTAGATCCTCGGTTAAGGTGTCCGCATTCCAATCTCCAGCATCAAGAATACAGGACTTCCTCCATATGCCAGCTGTGCCATTAAAATTAATGAAATTGTCTTTTGAATTTCTGCCTACTTGTTCAACTGAAAAGTGAGCATCCAGTCCAAAGGCTTGAAGCTTCGTTAGCAGAGAATAGTTTTTATTCAAATGTTCCCAGCAGGTTTGTACCATACCCACTTTTGGGTTTTCAAAATGTGGGACAGTTTTTTGCAGGAAGTTTTCTAGAGGAATAAAGTCAGCATCAAAAATGGCAATAAAGTCAGCATTTGTTTTGGCTAATCCTTCTTTTAACGCCCCGGCTTTGTAACCCTTTCGCTCAACTCTGTGTAGGTAGGTCATGTTGACACCTAACTTCTGGTAGTGCTCAACTTCCTTTTTTAAGATTTCCTGTGTTTCGTCTATGGAATCATCCAGAACTTGAATTTCTAGCAGTTGAGCTGGGTACTTTATTTTTGTGATTGATTCCAAAAGTCGTTTCGAAACATACATTTCGTTGTAAATCGGAAGTTGAATACAAACAGAAGGACAGTTTTTCTCATCAAAATTAGGAACATCTTTTTTCTTGAATTTCAAATACCTAAACACCAACTGAATTTGTGCAATGCTGTACAATGATATAAACAAGAGACTGGCTCCAAATACACCAATAATAGCAAAAAATAAAATTTCTGAGTAATCCATTATTTATTAAAATCGGTCAAGTTCTTTTGTTCACCAATTATTATTTTTCTGAGTTCACTTGTTTTTCCTTCGTCCTCGGTAGCCATTGTGATGTCAATTGGGTTTTCAGTTATCCTTCCTTCTTCTGGCCCATTCTCCAATTTAAGAACTCCTCTAGGACAAACTGCGGAGCAAATTCCACATCCAACGCAGCTAGATCTAACAATATTTTCTCCCTTTTGAGCGTAAGCTCTTACATCAATTCCCTGTTCACAATAGGTAGAACAATTTCCGCACGAAATACATTGTGCACCGTTGGTGGTGATTCTAAAACGAGATTTAAACCTTTGAATAATACCCATGTAAGCAGCTAATGGACATCCAAACCTACACCACACACGGTTTCCAAAAATAGGGTAGAAGCCTGTTCCTATTACACCTGAAAAGATAGAACCAACTGCAAAACCATACCAGAATCTTAAGTCGTCCGTCTCGATGGTGATGAAAGCTTCGTAATCTAATCCCAAAAAGAATTGCTCCCGGCTCAAACTTCCGTAGGTCATAATAATTGCAAATAAAAGAACGGAGTAAATGATAACCCTTTCAAACTTCCATGCTTTTAAACTTTTGTCGGAATGTTGCCTGTAAGGATCACCGACCGTTTCAGCAAGTCCACCACATCCACAAACCCACGAACAATACCATCTTTTACCGTAAAAATAAACCATCACAGGAACTATTACCAGTGTTAAAATGAATCCCCATACTAGCATGAATAAGCCTAAAGTATCAGAGTGGATTAATGCATTAAAGTCCCAAGTCTCAAAGAAATCGAAACCTAATATTTTTTTGATGCTCCAGTTGTCAAACGCACTGTAGTTTAAAGGCCATGCACTTTTGAAATCAAACCAAGGTTTTTGAAACCTAACCAGTAATTCAGGAATTAGGAAAGCAAAACCTAGCTGAAAAAATAGGACTGAGATAGACCTAATCACTTGATATTTGTTGTGCCTGTATTTGATCATCATCTTAATTCCCATGACGACCATGAAGGAACAGTACATGAAACCATATAAAAACCATTGAGATGCAGGTCCTCCATTGAGAGACGTACTAACAGGATCTAAAACGTAAATCATGTTGGTCAGGACATCTGGGAAAAAGTAGAGAGCAAGGTAAAAGGCAATCAAGTACCCGAATACAAGCCATGCGATCCATCCCCTGTTGGTTGCTTGGTTTTGAAAAATACCATCATTTTTGATTCCTGCCGGACCTTCAGTTTTTAATCTAGGAAGTACGTGCAACAACCCTCCTAAAATTCCCAGTAGAAATGTTAAACTGAACAATAAGCCTTTGTTTTCCACCACGAAACCAGTTCCACATATTGCTACTAAGGGTGCTGCAAAATTGCCGTGCTTTTTAGTTTCCTTTAACCAAATCACTTTTCCCCATTCGGCATTAATCAGTTCCTTATCAACACCAGTACTTTCAAATTCAGTAATTACTTTTCGATGATGAGTGTGAGAAGCTTCAGCTATTGTCAATAGCTTTTCCGACAAGTCAAGTGAAAAACTATACTCGCCAATTAGCTCCTTTGACTGCTCAATGAAAACTTCACTTTTTATGCCTTTGCTTTCGGTGAACTTATCTAGTTTGCCTTGGGTAACTTCAAATTTCCCCATGAACATGAGTGCATTGAACAATGCAAAAGCCATCAAGAAAAGAATTAACCCAATTTGTTGTATTGACTTCATAGTTATCGGATAAAGTTTAAAATTCTTTGCCAGCTTTTCTTTTTAACTGCAATTGAGGTTCCTTGTTCCACATTGAATTGATCAACAATTTCTTCTTCGTGCTGATTGTAAAATTCAGGATCAAAATTAGCGTCTTTTAAATGTTCCATGACAAAATCCACCGTGACTTTTTCATTTAACCACTGATTAAAAGCATCGTGCCGCATTCTTATTCCAAAAGTGTTTATACCTTTAAATACTCGTGTTTCTTTATTGAATACAATGTGAATACAAATGTTGTCAGCTGCTCTATCCCAACTAAAGTCTTCTTCACCCTCTTTTAAATTTGGAAGAACTACACCATATGTTTGATATTCAATGTCAAAGAATTTTGCTGAATTAAACCAATGTCCAGGAGAATACGGTGTTGGGCTTCCAGTTAATGTTTTTGCCAAAGTTTCACCCATTAATTTCCCTGTATACCAAACTTGTTCAATATTTCTACGGCCATCTGGGGCAACTTTGAATTCAGCACAATCACCAATAGCATGAACATTTGCGATGTTTGTGGTGCAATTTTCATCAACTAATACACCTCTTTCTATCTCAATGTTTGAGTCCTTTAAGAAAGCCACATTCGGACTAACTCCTGTTGTTAAACCAACCCACTCACATTCAATGATTTCACCAGTATTGGTTTTAATCGCTTTAGCACGACCGTTTTCATCTCCGATTATTTCATCTAATTCTGTGCTCAGCCTCAAATCCAAATGGTGCTCTTTCATGTGAGCCATGATCATGTTCGATTCATTTTCAGGTAATATGTGTTCCCAAAAATGACGTTCACGCACCAAAAATGTAACGTCAATTCCACGACTCAGCATCATTTCAGCCATTTCGATTCCTATTAAACCCCCACCGACAACTACACCGCGCTTAATACCTTGGGTGTACTTTTCCATGTTTTGTAAATCCTGAAAGCTGTATAATCCGCCAACTCCTTTTAGGTCTTGACCTTTCCATCCAAACATGTTGGATTTTGCCCCAGTTGCAATTACTAATTCGTCATAAGCCAATTGACTTCCGTCATCATACTTTAAATCGTTGTTGTCAGTGTCAATAGATACTACGTACTTAAACACCAAATCAATCCTGTTCTTTTCCCAAAACCAATTCTCGTAAGGTTGAGTGTGCTCAAACTTCATGTGACCCATGTATACATACATCAGTGCAGTTCTGGAAAAAAAGTATTCCGTCTCAGCTGAAATCACAGTAATTTTGCAATCAGAATCTCTTTTTCTGATGTGCCTTGCACAAGTGATTCCGGCAACCCCGTTACCTATGATAGCGATGTGCTTACTCATTTAAATTCCAGTTATATGGTAAGAATGAAATCTTTGCATCCGCTTTAATTTTAACAGTTAAGTACTGATTCAAGTACGCTATTAAGGTGCTTTTTTTAGTAAAGTCACTCTTGTACCAATTGAAAATTTCCGACAATTGAATTTTGTTCGCAGTAATTTTATTTCTCTTAGGGTCGTTGATAAAGCCTTTGGTTAAAGTTGCTAATTGACTTTGGCTGTTTGCCGCAGTGAAAGCTTTATTTGATAATTTTGGACATGAATAGGATGCGCAAACTATCGCAAAGTGAATTCTAGGCTCGTTGAATTTTTTACGTAAAATTTCATTTTCCACGTGGGATAAATTCATTTTAACTCCTCCGACTTTAAAAAACTTTGTATGCCAAGGCTTTGTAATACTGTTAATACTCTTAGTCGGATAATTGTTTACTATCAATTTAACAGTGAATGCATTGTATACATTAATCCAGAAGGCCAATTGCTCATCCTTACTCCATAATTTTTCATCAATTGTAGTTGAGCTGAGTTCGTTCAAGTAAGCGTCAAGTTTCGCCTGCGATTTTTTCATTCCTTTGTAATTTACATTCCCAGCCTTTGAAACATTGGCTTGAAGCAAGGCATTCCATGAACTGTGATCAAAAGTTGATACCTCTGGACCTGAGTTTTGATTTGCACTAATGGTGGTTGTAAATGTGATAGCAGCGATTAAAAGTAATTTTTTCATAATATTTGATTTAATAGTAAGTAAAACAATGCAGCACTTATCGCAGCAATAGGTAAAGTCAGCAACCAAGAAAGAAGGACTTCTCGTATTACTTTCCAATTTCCTTTTTTATTTGCAATTCCTATTCCCAAAATAGAACCAACTGAAACATGCGTTGTTGAAACCGGTAACCCATGTATGCTTGCCGTTGAAACTAACAATGCTGTAGCTAAATTAGCTGTAAACCCTTGACCATCATTCATTGATGTAATTTTATTACTCATCGTATGTGCAACTTTTTTAGCGCTTATTACTCCTCCAACTGCCATTACAATAGCAATACTGGATAAACTAAATCCACTATCAATAGTTCCTACCAGTAATAATATTCCGGCAATTTTTGGTGTGTCATTCAACCCCCTTGAAAAACTGACAACTCCTGCACTGATGTAATGCAGAGTGTTTAAAAGCCATTGCGCCGAAAAACCAAACATTTTTCCTGAATAAGACGCATCACAATCATCTGAGTGACCTGCCTTAAGCTGTATGTTTGTGCCGGCGTTAACAGAATTGTTACTCTTGGTTTGAAGAGCAATTTTCGGCTTTCGTGTTGCGCACACGCACGACTTTCTGTCAATCTTTAGTTTTTTACGAAAGAAGGTAAATACTAAATATGATAGGAGTGCAATAACTAAAGCCAGTACAGGACTTACTATAAGTGGAATAAAGAACTTTTCGCTCAGTTTTATGAAATTAAAATTACTTCCTGCAGCAAGAATTCCGCTTCCTGCTAAAGCCCCTGTTAGCGCATGAGTTGTGGATATTGGCATGCCTATTTTTGTTGCCAAAAACACAGTGCACGCAGCTCCTAAAGCAACTGCTCCGGCAAAAGAAGGGTTGGTCAGTAAATCGTCAGGAATAAGTCCCTTTCCACTGAAGTTCTTAAGTAGTTTTTCCGCTAAAAAGATGGATAAAATTGCTCCAGAAAAAGTTGTTACTGTAGCCCAAGTCAATGCTTTTTTGTAGTTGACTGTTCCACTACCAAAAAGCGTTGCAACACCTTTAAAGTTGTCGTTCGCTCCGTTGGAAAACGCAAGAAATAATACAATTAATAATATCACAACGGACGTCATGTTTCAAAAGTAAGGTTTAATACCTATAATTATTGTCTGCTCAACGACAAAAACTATTGCTTAATTAATAACTGTAAAATAAAGCAGTACATTAGTAATGTGAGCGTACAATCAAAACTTTGGTACTTAGAAAATTTCAGCATGATGGCTGCACTATCTAAGGACGAAATGATGACCATGGATAAAATGTCAGCCATGAGAAACGCTTCTAAGAATCAGGTAATCTATTTTCCAGAAGACGCTTCCAACGCGATATACATGCTAAAGGAAGGTAAAGTTAAAATTTCCAAGCAGTCTGGAGATGGAAAAGAAATCATATTAGCTTTTCTTCATCCAGGAGAAGTTTTCGGGGAGCTCAGTATAACTGGTCAAGAGAAAAGAGAAGAAATTGCTGAAGCAACAGAAGATGCTGTCGTTTGTGTTGTTGATGTGAAAGATCTTCAAATGATGATGGAAAAAAATCCAAAATTTAACTTTAACATCACGAAATTAATAGGTTTTAAGCTCAAGAAAATTCAGAGTAGGTTTGAATCGTTAATTTTCAAAAGCTCGGAAGAACGCGTTAGTTCTTTTATCAAGGAGTTGGCTGTAGAGCATGGAAAACCAATTTTAGGAAACCCCGAAGAAAAATTAATACAACTTAAACTTACTCACGAAGATATTGCAAAACTGACTGCAACGAGCAGGCAAACAGTAACTAGCACACTGAATCTTTTGGAGAAAAAGAACATCATCATGTATGATAGGAGGAGTATATTTGTCAAGCAGCTTAGTAAGTTGTAGCGGAGGTTTGTGACTGCAATTTTCCATTGCATGAACCCCTCTTGGTCAGGAGTTAGCCCCGTCCTTTTTTCTTGATAAAAAAGTAACGAAAAATCAAGGCTGGCACCTCAAAAAGGTTCTGTCGCATTAAGCCTACCCAATTTCTAATGTTCTAGTTTTGACTACCACCAATAGCTCAAAACATGA
>Ga0209091_10002373_pt1 | contig 15916 bp, 18 predicted proteins | sample ArcticOcean_MG_C_6_FD_187438 | JGI IMG/M metagenome (GOLD analysis project Ga0209091, IMG submission 187438) | Marine microbial communities from western Arctic Ocean - ArcticOcean_MG_CB8_128 (SPAdes) (version 2) | ecosystem: Environmental > Aquatic > Marine > Oceanic | place: Arctic Ocean...
TTTACCCAAAAAAAAAGATGGTAGTTGGGTTGGCTTTTGTTCATATAGAGAACTTTGGGGAAATAAAAAAAAAATAACAAAAAGTTCAAAATTTGGAGATGTAGTTCTCACAGAGATACCAAAAGAGTGGGAAACATTTGATACAATAATTGGTGAACCTATTTACATAAATAATTTAAAATTTTCAAAACTGTTTAAGCGTGGTCTATGGTCATTAGCAAGAAATCCCTCGGCTTTATTCAAAAGTAGAAGAAATATAAGATTTCACTTTGATATGTGGCATGGAAACGGGAATCTTGATAAAGCAATTGAGTTACTTGATAGGGATGACAGAGAAAGTTTTAGAAAGTATACTTTAGAGAATGTATCATTTAATCGTGGCCAAATGTTTGTTTGTCGATCTAAAAAAATAATGGATGATTATTTTACCTCAGTTTTTCCATGGCTTGAAAGATGTGAGAAAATATTTGGGTTGAATCAGGAATCGGGACGATATGAAGCAAGAATGTATGGATATTTGGCTGAAAGGTACATGGCGTATTGGTTTAACAAATATACAAAACCTTTATTATGGCCAGTAATTTATTTTGACATTGTTAATTAAAAAAAATTATTGATTATTTTAAAATGAAAGATATTAAAACATTATTATTATATCCACCCGAACAATCTTGGCCAGGGATGATGGTTAAACCTAACGGATCGTTGGCGTACCCATATTTAGGTTCAGCTTTGAGAAACATTGGGGCTGAAGTATATGTTTACGATGCGTGTGTTGGAAATGAAAATGATAATTTAGATGATTTCTTTAAAAAATCTAAATTACTTCCAAGTGGGATGGTGCAAACAGGAGTTAGTGATCAAAGAATATTGGAGATGGTTAAAAATTATGATGTTATAGGTATAACATCTATATTTTCACAACAAGAAACGCAGGTGTTGCGATGTGCAAGATTAATTAAAACACATTTTCCTAAAAAGAAAATTTTTTCGGGAGGTGTTAATGCAAAATCAAGGCCACAACAATTTTTTAGTGCAGGAGTTGATGTAATTTTTACCTCAGAGTCCGAGATTACTATTCAAGAAATCATAAAAATAATGCAAAAAGGGAGCAATGATTTTTCTTCTGTTGGAAAAATAATTTATAAAGATAAGTCAGGAAAAATATTAGATAACACTCATTTTGGTGACATAATAATGGATTTAGATAAATTGCCTATTCCCGCGTGGGATTTATTACCAAATGAAAGGTACTGGAAGATAGGAAGACCACATGGAGGCAGTGGTAAAATTGCAGGTAAAGAATTAAAATATGCTTCGATGATGACATCTAGGGGGTGTCCTTTTGATTGTTCTTTTTGCCATATAGCTGATGAAACTGAAAAATCAATATCAGGAGCAATTGGAAAATTTAGAATAAAATCAGACGAAAGAGTTCAAAAAGAATTTACCATATTAAAAAATGATATAGGGGTTAAACAAATTTATATTGAGGATGACTCTTTATTTGGAATGAAAAGAAGAGCAATACGACTTTTAAAAACCTTAGTTGATTATGGTTTAGACTTACTTGATGTGAATGGAGTAAATACAATTCATTTAGTAAAAAAAAGTGACAAACCAGGTTGGATGGTTCCTGATGAAGAACTCATCGAATTACTTGCAGAAGTTGGATTTACAGATTTGTGCTTACCATTTGAAACAGCCAACCTAAGAATAATGAAAAAGTGGTGTTCAAATAAGCTTGCATTAGATAGATTTGACCCAATTGCTTTAGTAAAAATGCTTGGAAGGTATAAAATTAATGTATCAACAAATTACATGATAGGTTTTCCCGATGAAACCAAAGAAGAGATAGAAGTTACTTTAAACTTTGCAAGAAACATGAAGGAACATGGAATTGATAATGTTCATTTTGGTTTAGTGATGCCTGTGCCTGGGACACCAATTTTTAATTATTGTATAGAGAACAATTTGTTGCCGGTTGACTATAATCCTGATAAATTTCAATGGACAAAAGCAAATCTAGTAAACACTCCTGTTCCACCTCATAAATTAGAAAATATAAGAGATAAAGCCTGGGAAGAATTTAATAATGATGAATTTAAAAAATCAAGGAAAGATTGGGCGAAACATTAGTCAATTATTAGCAACAAATTCAAGTAGATCATATCTTCTAACTGAAAATATTAATGAGAGACTACGAAAGAAAAAACTCGATTTAGTTTTAGTATAGAGCTCCAAATTAATGAAAACAGGAATAATAACTACGGATACTTATTCAAACCATAATACGGGACTAGATCATCCTGAAAGAGCAGATCGTGTGACTGTTGTTATTGAGCATTTAAAAAAACTAAAATCTAAAGATTTAATTTGGCAAAAACCATCAAAATTTGATTTTAAGTATTTACAAATGGCTCATGATAAGGATTATTTAAAAAATGTTAACGACTCATTCCCAACAGAAGGTGTTAATTTTTTAGATGGGGATACAATACTATCTCCTGGGAGCAAAGAAGCAGCGAGAGATGCCGTTGGCTCAATTATTAGAGCAATTGATGGTGTGATAAAAAAAGACTTTAGAAACGCCTTTTGTGCAGTCAGACCTCCAGGGCATCACGCAGAAAAAAAAAGAGCTATGGGTTTTTGTGTTTATAATAACGTAGCAGTTGGTGCTTATTATTTGCTAGAAAAATATAATTTATCTAAAGTGGCCATTATTGATTTCGATGTTCATCATGGTAATGGGACTCAGGATATTTTTTACAATAATAAAAATGTTTTATATATTTCTACTCATCAATATCCTTATTATCCTGGTTCAGGTGCAGCAAATGAAAAGGGTGCTAAAAACAATATTCTAAATATTCCTTTGGCTGCCGGAACGCAGACCCATGAGTTCTTAAATGCTTATGATTCAATTTTTAAAAAAATCAAAGAATTTAAACCTGAATTTATTTTATTATCAGCTGGTTTTGATGCTCACAAGAACGATCCACTTGCGCAATTTAATCTTGAATCAAAAGATTTTTATACTCTTACAAAAAGAATAATGTCTCTTGCCAAAGAACTTTGTGAAGAGAGAGTTGTCTCAATTTTAGAGGGTGGATATAATTTAAATGCTCTAAAAGAAAGTGTTAATTTTCATATAAAATCTTTATTAGAGTAATTTTTTTTATATTAAAACAAATGCTGTCATGTGTTTTAGTATTTTATATGAGTCAAATATAAACCGCAAGCTGGGGCTGGTGGTGCACATTTTATGCGTTTTTTTGATTTAAATGATTTTTTAAAATCATCTAGATTCCATTTACTATCACCTAAATATTTAATACATCCAACCATAGATCTTACCTGTTGTTGCAAAAAAGATTTAGAAGTAAATTTTAAAATAATTTTATCTTTAATTTTTCTTACAGATATTTTTTCCATAGTTTTGATTGGCGATTTAGCTCCACAAGAGGAAGATCTAAAGGTTGAAAAATCATGAGTTCCTAATAAAAATTTAGCTCCCTTTTTCATAACTTTAATGTTCAATTTTTTCCTAATATGCCAGGCCTTGTTTTTTTGAATAGCTAATGGTGATTGTCTGTTAATTATAACATATTGATAAGTTCTTTTTTTTGCATCAAATCTTGCGTGGAATTTTTTACTAGTTTTGTTTATCTTTAAGATAGCAATAGATTTATTACTAATATGGTTATTTATACCAGGTAAAAACTTTTTTTTTTCTATTTTTTTTTCTAAATCAAAATGTGCTACTTGCTCATATGCATGAACCCCAGAATCTGTTCTGCCAGCCCCGGTAATAATAACTTTTTCATTTGAAAAATTAAATATAGCTTTTTGTAAAACTTCTTGAACTGACAATCCGTTTTTTTGAAATTGCCAACCCACAAAAGGCGTTCCGTCATATTCTATTTTTATTTTATATCTTTGCATTATCCCAAAATTGAACCAATGCTAATATTTTTTCCAAATAAAAAATCTTTAGCAAGTTGTTTTTTTTTTCCTTGACGTTGTAATTCTAAAATTTGAATAGAATTTGATTTGCATCCTACTATTAAATTTTTTTCAATGACTAAACCAGGTGTTCCTTTAAGTTTAATTATTTTAGCTCTTAAAACTTTAAATCTCTCTTTCTCGTATTCAAACCATGCCCCTGGCTTAGGGCTTAAACCATGTATGTGACTAAGAACTTTATCAGCATCTAAGTTCCAATCAATTTTCGTTTCTCCTTTATCTATTTTCTTTGCATAAGTAGCTTTAGAATTTATCTGATTTACAAATTTAGCCTTTCCATCTTTAATAGTTTTTAAACTTTCAACCAATAAGCTTGCCCCCACTATAGAAATTTTTTTTTCTAAATCTCCATGTGTTTCATTTTGGTCTAATATTAATTCTTTAGTTGCTAAAATAGGTCCACTATCTAATTTCTCTTCTACCTTCATGATGCATGCTCCTATTTTTTTTTCTCTATTCATTATTGCTCTTTGAATTGGTGCCGCACCCCTCCATCTAGGCAACAATGATGCGTGTAGATTTATGAAGCCAAATTTTGCTAAACCGAAGTAATTTTTTGGTATTATTTTTCCATAAGCAACTACTATAACTATGTCTGGTGACAATTCTTTAAATTTTTTTAATTCTTCGTTAATATTTAAATTAATAGGAGTTCTAAAGTGAAGCTTATTATTTTTACAGAACTCTTCTACTGGTGATGGATTGACCCTTTGTCCCCTTTTTGATTTTTTTGGTGGTTGCGTATAAACACTTAAAATATTAAATTTTTTTTTTACCAATATTTCTAGGGTTGGTATTGAAAACTCAGGAGTTCCCATAAAAACTACATTAAGTGGCATTAATCTATTATTGAAATTAAACTACAATTCTTTCAAGTTCTTTTTTTTGTTTGGACAATTTTTTAGCAATTATTGATTTTTTTAATTTAGATAGATAATCAATAAACAATATACCCTCTAAATGATCAATTTCATGTTGAATGCATGTGGCTAGCATTCCTTCAGTTTTAATTTCTGTTGGATTTCCGTAATAGTCTAAATATTTTATATGACATTTGTCAGGCCTATCAATTTCAGCAAATTGGCCAGGAACAGATAAACACCCTTCTTCATAACTTAAATTCGTTATTGATTTTTCAACAATTTCTGGATTTATGAAAAACATAGGATTCTTCAGCTCATCTTGTTTGGTTAAATCAATAACTATTATTCTTTTTGGCACCCCTATCTGAATAGCTGCTAATCCTATACCAGGAGCAGCATACATAGTTTCCAACATATCATCCATAACTCCTCTTATTTCGTCATCAATATGCTCAACTGGTGAAGATTTTTTTCTTAAAAATTCATTTGGTTCAACTAAAATTTTTCTTATAGCCATATAAATATAAATAAATTATAGGCCTATTTTAGTCAAGTAGTCTAACTATTTTTCTGTAGCTTGTTAAACTCTTAATGGCAGCGTTTCACTTAAAATATCATTTCTTATCTTTTTTAAATTTAAATCATTCAATATTTTATTTAAAAAATATATTGTTTCTGGATCTAAATCATAAATAGCATCTTCACCAATTATCTCTATAATTTTAAGCATAACCAATCCGGTCTGTTTTTGACTAACTAAGTCTACCAAATTATTTGGTATTGTTAATTGAGAGGAAAGTTCATCTAGATTAATTTCTTTAGGCAAAATAATTCCATCAATTTTAAGAGATTCTAAAACCACAATATCCTTGATTGAAATAAAATACTTTTTATTTCTTTTAATTTTTTTATAAACTTCTTTTAAATCTTTTTCTGTTCGGCCTTTCTTTGCATTTTGATTTAAAAAATGTTTTATTACTTTAGATCTATGTAGAATATTATTTTCAAATTTTATTTTTTTATCAGAAAAAATATCTTGCGTTGAATTTTCTTTAACTAGCTTAAGATAATTTTCAGGAATTTCATTTAATTCAATTGATTTTAAAATTAGTGTTAGTTCTTCTTTGTAAACGCTCAATAACTTATCTTTAGCAAATAATTTCTTAAGCAAGAAAGCTAGATAAAGTTTTCTTTCTACATCTGTATTAAGTAAAATACTTTGATAAATTAATGCTCTAGCTTTATATCCTGGTAGAGTTTTGTATATTTCGTCAACGTTCATTAGTTGATTAAAATTAAAATAAATTTTTAAATAAATTTTAAAAACCTCTTCACTTTCAAAAGAATTAGTAGCAGCGGCTTGCTCGTAGGTAGATATTAATTCTTCATTTTCAAGACTGTTGTTTTGCAATAAATTGGCTGACGAAAGATAACGCCAAATATATTTATCTGTTTTATCATTTGGTTCAAATAAAAAATTTTGCGTTGTGATGTGTGATAAATAAAAATTTAGAAGATTGTCATCTAATATCTTACTTGTAGTTTTATCTGTTACACCAAGTAAAAAATTAATTTTGTCTTCAAAAAAACTATCTTTTAAGCCACTCTCTTTTGTGAGATCTAAAAGTAGCTGAGCCTCGTCTTTTCTATCATCATTTATTAAACAATAAATTAAAAACTTATCCAAATAATTATTGTTTACATCTTTGCTTATAAAATTTGATTTTTCACAAGCCGAACCTATGTCTGCGGAAGAGAGATATTCGTTAATTAAAAATTTAATAACCCTTGGTATTTTTCTTACTTCTTGATTATTTTTTAACAAAATTTCAAGATCCTTAAACTTCCTGTTTTTTATTAACCAATTGATTTTTATTTTCAAAAACTCTTCTGATGATAAATTTTTTTGAGGTGGGTAGGCATTTGTAAACAAAACTTTGAAAAGCAGATCTTCTGAAAATTTTGATAACTTTAGTTTGTTAATTCTTTTAAGAATTCTTTTTATATCTTCACCATTTGATTGTGACCATAAATTTAAGTTAAAATCATTAATCTCAGGATCAAATATGCCAATGATTGATTCTTTAGTAGTATTAATTTCTTCTTCACTTACTGTAAATTTTTTTTCTTTTTTTTCATCTGATAATTTTGGACTTTCAATTGTATTTTTATTTTCGCTGTTAGTTTGAGTATTTTCTAACGTATTATCTTCTTTTTTTTCCCATATATCTACTGCCGCAATAGATAGTGACGGGACAAAAATTATAATCAATAAAAAAAAAATAGTTTTTATTAATTTATTTAAGAGTAATAAGTTTGTCATTATTGATTTCTTGCTTGATAAGTTTGCTTGGCACAGGCATTGTTATTTTATCAGCTAAAAATACTAATAGAGAAAAAACTAATAAAGCTAAGACAGCTCTTATTATAAGTTTAGATATTAATAGTTTTTTATTATTTCTAGGGTGTAATCTAAGTTGCATAATTATTAATTTGTATTTAAACTCGAAAAATAAGACATAATTGTGAAAAATCAAATTTAAAAAATCAGGCAATAGTGAAAAAAAACCTTGTTTTATTGGGAATGATGGCTGTTGGTAAAACAACCTTGGGTAAAAGTGTGGCAAAAAAACAAAATTTGGAATTTATTGATATTGATAAAAATATTGAAAAAAAAAATTTGATGTCAATTAGAGAGATCTTTAGCAAAAAAGGAGAAAAATTTTTTAGATCTGAAGAAGAAAATGAGGTGCTAAAATCTCTTAAAAAAAATAAAGCAGTAATTTCTTTGGGTGGGGGTGCATTTATAAATAAAATCTTAAGAGATAATATTCTTAAAAATTCTATATCCATTTGGCTGGATGTTGATATAAAAACTTTAAATAAAAGAGTAGCAAAAAATAAGAAAAGACCTCTATTAAATGTGAATAATAATAATAAAAAACTTCAAAATTTATTCGATGAAAGAAAAAATATTTACAAACTAGCTCATCATAAAATTAAATGTGATAATCTTAAACTTCAAAATATTACTGATAAAATAATAGCTCTATATGAAAAATACTAAAATTATTATTAAAGCTACAAGTAAATCATACCCAGTCTACTTTGGGAATGGAATTATAAGTTTAGCAGGTCCATTAATTAAAAAAAATATACCTGGTGCAAAAAAAATATGCATAATTACTGATAAAAAAATACCCTCATCACTATTAACAAAACTAATTAGATCTATAAAAAATTATAATCTTAAAATTTATAGACTTGATATAAATGAAAAAAATAAAAATTTAAATACTGCAAATAAAATAATTCAGGAATTATTAAAAAGTGATTTTAATAGATCTGATTGTATCGTTGCTTTAGGTGGAGGTATTGTAGGTGACTTGTCAGCTTTCATTTCTAGTATAACAAAAAGAGGTCTAAAATTTATTAATATACCCACAACTCTTTTATCACAATCAGACGCCGCAATTGGAGGAAAGTCTGGAGTAAATTCAGTTGAAGGGAAAAATCTTATAGGAACATTTTATCAACCTGATTTTGTTTTAACAGACTTATTGACTCTAAATAGTCTACCGCAAGAAGAGATGGTTTGTGGGTACGGCGAAATATTAAAACATTCATTAATTATGGATAGAAAATTTTTTATATGGCTAATTAAAAATGGAAAAAAAATAATTAATAAAAATGACAGTAAAATTTTAAAAAGAGCAGTGATAAAAAGCTGTAAACTTAAATCTAAAATTATTAACAAAGACGAAAAAGAAACAAATTTACGAATGGTATTAAATTTTGGTCATACTTTTGCGCATGGATTTGAGGCAACCAAAAATTATTCTAAAAAATTAAATCATGGTAAAGCAGTATTAATGGGAATGATGACTGCCTGTGAGTTATCTTATAAAAAGAAATTGTTAACATTAAAAGACTTAAAATTAATTAAAAAACATTATCTCGACTTAAAGTTACCAATGAATATAAAAGAAAAGTTTGAAAAGAAAGATATAAATAAAATAATTTATTTTATGAAAAAAGATAAAAAAAATTTGAATAATAAAATAAATTTAATACTTCTTAAAAAAATAGGAGAAACAACTAAACCAAATGACTTTTCCATTAATCATAAAGAGCTCAAAAAATTTTTGACGCAGCATTATTATTAAAATATTTATTTTATATGAATTTCTAATGCATGAATTTTACTTTTCATTTCATCTTTTAAAATAGAAAAAATAATTTTATGTGCTTCTATTTTATTCATATTTCTTAATTTTTTTGATTCGATAATAATTTTAAGATTAAATTTTTTAGCATCAAATTGCTTATGCTTCTTGTGTAAATCTGAATTGTCAACTAATAATACTTTTTCTGGGCTTAATTTATTGTTAATTTTTTCCTTTATTTCTTTTAATAAATCTGTCATTTCACTTCTAAAATTTTAGATCATATAGTAGTTTTAAACAATGAAAAATATTTGTGAATGGGAAAATTGTAAAGAAGTTGGTGAATTTAAAGCACCTGCTGAAAAAGATAATAGCAAAAATTTTCTCTTGTTTTGCAAAGATCATATTAAGCAATTTAATCAAAAATGGGATTATTTTGATGGTATGTCGCAATATGAAATTGAAAATTTCTTAAGATCAGATCTTACATGGCATCGACCTACACAAAAGTTTGGTTCTAATGAGAATTTTTTTAACATTTTATGGAATAATACATTAAATGATAAATTCAAAATTTTTAATGACGAAAGTTCTTATAATGTTAGTAATAGAAACTTCTGTGAAAAAGATAAAGATGCTTTCAGAATTATGGACCTAAAATTTAACGATGATTGGCCTGCTGTACAAAAAAAATTTAAAATCCTTGTAAAAAAATTTCATCCTGATAGAAATTCTGGTAATAAAAAATTTGAGGATAAATTAAAAAAAATAACTATGGCTTATAGCCACCTAAAAAGAATAATGATGGTAAAGTAATATGTTTAATTTGTCTGAATTAACCCCTGATATAAAAATTTCTGTAAATCAAATATTTGGAATAGATACAGAAATGAAAATAGATGCGTTTTCAAAGAAAAATGAATATGTGCCTGAGGTTGATAGTAATTATAAATTTGATAGAGATACTACTTTAGCTATCATTGCTGGATTTGCTTTTAATAAACGTGTTTTAATCCAAGGGTATCATGGTACAGGAAAATCAACACACATAGAGCAGATTGCTGCAAGATTAAATTGGCCTTGTGTAAGAGTAAATTTAGATAGTCATATCAGTCGAATAGATTTAATAGGAAAAGATGCAATAGTACTAAAAGATAATAAGCAAATTACTGAGTTTAAAGAAGGAATTCTTCCGTGGTCAATTCAAAATCCCCTCGCTTTAGTGTTTGATGAGTATGATGCAGGCAGACCAGATGTAATGTTTGTAATTCAAAGAGTTTTAGAAAAAGAAGGTAACTTCACCTTGCTTGACCAAAATAAAGTTTTAAAACAAAATCCTTTTTTTAGATTGTTTGCTACAACAAATACTGTGGGGTTGGGTGATACAAGTGGCCTATATCAAGGTACACAACAAATTAACCAAGGGCAGATGGATAGATGGAATATAGTCACAACTTTAAATTATCTAAAATTTGATAAAGAGTTAGAAATTATTTTAGGAAAATCAAAACCTTTTAATAACAAAGAAGGAAAAGAAACTATTTCAAATATGATTAAAGTGGCAGACCTAACGAGAAAAGGGTTTATCAATGGCGATATTTCTACAGTAATGAGTCCACGAACAGTTTTGCACTGGGCGGAAAACGCTGATATTTTTAAGGACGTGGGTTATGCATTTAGGGTTACATTTCTTAACAAATGTGATGAATTAGAAAAAAGTATAATTGCTGAGTATTATCAAAGATGCTTTGGGGAAGATTTGCCTGAATCTTCAATTAATATTAAAATATAAAATATCTAAATGGATGAAAAGGAACTTTTTAAAGAAAAATTTAAATCAGCTATTTCTTCTGCAGTTAAAGTTATTTCTGGAAATTTTGATCTTCAAATCAAATTTAGTGATAACACGAACGAAAATGAAAACTCATTAAATTTACCTGATGTTTCTAATCTTAAAGACTTGCAGGGCTATACCGATTTGAGAGCCTTCGCTGATTCTGAGGCTTTAAAAATAAAATACACAAACAAAAAAATTTTCCTTCAAAATGAGCCTGTGGGAACTGTAGCAAAAAATTTATATTTAATAGCCGAGAAAATTAGGTATGAAAAAATAGGCTCTGATAATCTTTTGGGTATAAAAAAAAACATCACTCAAAGTTATGAAAATAAATTTAAAAATAAAAAAATTGAGGAGATTAAAACAGAAGGAGATAATTTAATAACTGATGCGTTTGAATTATATTTAAGAAGCCATTTTTTTAAAATTAAGCAAAATGATGCTACAAAAAAAACGTTGAGTTACTGGAAAAAACTATTTGACAAAAATCTTAAAGACAAATTAAAAAAATTAGATGATTGTATTAAAGACCAAAAAGAATTTAGCCAAGTTATATCTGAGCTAATTGGTAAACTTGGTTTTAATGATTCAAATCACCAAGAAAAAAATGAAAAAAAAAATACTCCAGAAGATAGCTCTTCATCCCAAGATAATGCTAAGGATGATAAAACAGAAAAAGACGGGAATGAAGAAAACGCGCAAAATAAACCAGACTTACATGTATTGGATAATAATAAAGGTTTGCTAGATGAAAATGAAAACTCAGAACAAGACCAAACTCAAAGAAATGATGATCCAAATTTTGAAGAAAAAAGTAATAAGAAAATATTAAAAGTTAAATATAAAATTTTTACTAATGAGTATGATGAGATTAAGCAAGCAGATGCCTTAGAAAATAACGAAGAAATTGCTAGACTTAGAAAAAATTTGGATCAGCAGCTTATTAATTTACAAAATATTGTTTCTAAATTAGCAAATAAACTTCAGAGACAATTATTAGCTAAGCAAAATAGATCCTGGGAATTTGACTTGGAAGAAGGTTTGCTAGACTCTTCTAAGCTATCAAGAATCATTATAGATCCGATGCACTCACTTTCATATAAAGTTGAAAAAAAAACTGAATTTAAAGACACTTTGGTTACTCTTCTCATTGACAACTCTGGCTCTATGAGAGGCAGACCAATTTCTGTGGCTGCTATCTGTGCTGATATCCTTTCTCGAACTTTAGAAAGATGCTCTGTTAAAACTGAAATTTTAGGTTTTACTACAAAAAATTGGAAAGGTGGAAAAAGTAGAGAAAAGTGGAATTTAAATAATAAGCCTGCAAATCCTGGAAGATTAAATGATTTAAGGCATATTGTTTATAAGTCGGCTGATCAATCTTGGCGGCAATCAAAACAAAATCTTGGTCTAATGCTCAAAGAAGGTTTGTTAAAAGAAAATATAGATGGAGAAGCGCTTATGTGGGCTTTTAAAAGAATTTCTAAAAGAAAAGAAGAAAGAAAAATATTAATGATTATCTCTGATGGCGCCCCTGTGGATGACTCTACTTTATCTGTAAATTCGGGTGATTATTTAGAAAAACATCTTAAGAATGTAGTAAAATTAATTGAAGAAAACTCAAATATTGAAGTCCTTGCTGTTGGCATAGGTCACGATGTAACTCGATATTATAAAAAAGCTATTAAAATTACTGATGTGCAAGAATTAGGAGATGTAATGATTAATCAATTAACAAAACTTTTTTCGGAAAAAGACGATAAAATTATACACTAATTTTTTTTTTACTATTTGGATTTTCCTGCATGCGAATCAATAGAAGTCTAAAAGGAACCAGCATAAGCAAAGCTACAAGTACCTTAACTAACAAATCTCCAAAAGATAAAGAAATCCAATTTACTCCTGTTTTGTAAAATGAAATAAAAAAAAATAAAAATGTATCAATAACAGACCCTATTAAAGATGAAATTAGTGGGGCAGCAAACCAAATTTTTTTTCTTAATCTATGAAAAATATTTATGTCTATCAACTGTGCTACTAAAAATGCTGTCCCAGAACCAATGGCAATTCTAATTGAAATTAAATCAGAATAATTTGTTGAAAAGTAAAATGTTAGAAATATTCCAAATAAAAATCCAATGTAAACAATTTTTTTAGCAGAATTGGGTCCATATTTTCTGTTTGACAAATCTGATATCAAAAATGCTACTGGATAACTAAAAGCACCATATGTTAACAAGTCTTGAAGACCCATATAATTTACTGGGAATTGAACAAGATAGTTTGATAGCGCTACTACCAATGCCATTAAAGACGCTAAAATAAAAAAAAAATTATACTTTATTTTAACCATCGACTACTGAGTTTTTGCAAATATTTTTTTCTTAAGTTTTATTACTTTTGGGGACAGCTTAAATGATTTGGCACTTTTTAAAAAAGCATCTAATCCACCTTTGTAATCTACTGTTCTGACAGCAGCATTACTAACACGAAGTTTAATATTTCTTTTTAATATATTGCTTTTAAAAGTTACTTTTTTTAAATTAGGCAAAAATTTTCTTTTGGTTTTATTGTTTGCATGACTCACTTTATGACCCTTTAAGGGTGATTTTCCTGTTAGCTCACATTTTTTTGACATTATAAATTTCCTAGACATTGTATAGATGTAGCAAGAAACGGAATCAAGTTAATATATTAAATATTGACAACTTTAGTGTTGAGGAATAGTTATATTTATAGAGTTTTAAATGGAAGTATACTTACCAATAGCTTTTTTAGCTGGATTTATTAGTTTTTTATCACCGTGCGTACTTCCTTTAATACCTGGGTATATTTCTTATATTTCAGGTACCACGCTTGATAAATTGTCCCAAGAAAGCAAGAGTATAGTTGTTTTTAAAATAATTTTTTTTACTTTAGGGTTTTCTTTTGTTTTTATAATCCTGGGGCTATCGGCATCATCATTGGGGAAAATTTTTTTGGCTAATTCTGATATATTTAGAATTTCAGCTGGCTTAATTATAATATTTTTTTCACTACAGCTAATCGGGCTCATAAATTTTAAATTTATGAACAAAGACCTAAGGATTTTTACAAATAAATACAATCAAGGTTACACTTTTCCATTTCTTGTGGGGGCTGCCTTTGGTTTTGGGTGGACACCATGTATAGGACCTATTTTAGGTTCAATTTTAACGATAGCTGCAATAGAACAAAATATTACCAAAGGTATATTATTGTTATCATCTTATTCACTTGGTTTAGCAATACCTTTTGTTATATCGGGAATTTTAATTAATAAATTTTTTATTTTTTCAAAAAATTTTAAAAAATATTTATTAATAACGAATAGGGTTGGGGGTACTATTTTATTGTTAACTGGTCTAGCAATTTTAACAGGGCAGTTACAATTATTGGGATTTTTTATATTGGAATATTTTCCTTTCCTTGAAAAAATTGGTTAATCAAATTCCTTTGCCTACAATATCTTTTATACTTTTTATTCCTTCAGATTTTAAAATTTCAATTAATTCTTTTTTAATATTTTTTACTATGAACGGTCCTTTATAAACAAAGCTTGTATAAAGCTGCAATAATGAAGCTCCAGCAATAATTTTTTCATAGGCTGCTTTTCCTGAATTAACACCACCGACTCCAATAATGGGAATTTTTCCATTTGATACTTTGTAAAATTTCTTAATCATTTCTGTTGAAATTTCTTGCAAAGGTTCGCCTGAGAGCCCACCTTCTTCCTTTTTAGTCTCACTTAATAAACTTTCCCTGTTACCATTAGTAGTATTTGTGAGTATCATTGCGGAAACACTATTTTTCATAGCAACCTCCGTAATTTCAGAAATATAATTATCATTAATATCTGGTGAAACTTTTAACAGAAGTGGAATGCTTGTTTTTTTATCTTTCTTAACTTTATTAAGTGAAATCAAAAGTTCTTTCAGTTTTTCACTATCATGAAAATCTCTTAGACCTTGTGTGTTTGGAGAAGAAATATTTATTGTAATATAATCAGCTATATCAAAAAAAAAATTTAATCCTAAACAAAAATCCTTTTTCTGTTCTTTCGTATTTTTATTTGGGCCAATATTAACTCCTAGTATCCCCTCTTTTTTTTCTGATTTGATTCTATTTTTTATAATTTCCATTCCATCATTATTGAAACCAAGTCTGTTGATTAACGCACTATCTTCTTCTAACCTAAATATTCTTGGTTTAGGGTTTCCAGGTTGCTGAAAGGGAGTAACTGTTCCAATCTCTACAAATCCAAAACCCAATTTGAATAATGCATTAAATGCTTCTGCACTTTTATCAAAGCCAGCAGCTAAACCTATTGGATTAGGAAATTTTTTTCCTAATAATTCTATGCTTAACATTTCCTCATCTTCAACTTCAAACATTTTATTAGGCAGGGGATTAAATCTAAGTGATTTAATAGCTAAATCATGAGCCATTTCTGGATCAACTTTAAATAGAAGGGGTCTTAAAATAGAAAACATTATTTAATACATTTGTTTATTAGTTCAATGGTTTCTTTTACTCCAAAAAAACTTATGAAAAAACCCATTCTTGGTCCATCTTGATCTCCAAAAATTATTTCATAAATTGCTTTAAACCATTCTCTTAAATTTTCTGAATATCCATTTTCTTTACCTACTGAATATACAATAGTTTGTATAGCTTCTGGGTCTGTATGTTTTTCACAGTTTTTTAATCTACTTACCAAATTTTCTAACGCTTTTTTTTCTTTTTCATTTGGCTTTCTATATTTTTTATTAGGTTGAATAATATCTTTAAAATATTTTAAAGCATATCCAACTAAGCTATCTAAAATTGGATGCTCTGCAGGTTTAATGTCTTTTTTGTATTTTTTAATAAACTTCCATAAAACATCTTTGTCTGTTGCGTTGCTCGTTCCAACTAAATTTAATAAAACTGAAAATGGCATCATTGATTTTTCTTGTGGAGGTTTTCCATTATGAATATGCCAGACGGGGTTAAGAAGTTTATGT
>Ga0209091_10002385_pt1 | contig 15868 bp, 13 predicted proteins | sample ArcticOcean_MG_C_6_FD_187438 | JGI IMG/M metagenome (GOLD analysis project Ga0209091, IMG submission 187438) | Marine microbial communities from western Arctic Ocean - ArcticOcean_MG_CB8_128 (SPAdes) (version 2) | ecosystem: Environmental > Aquatic > Marine > Oceanic | place: Arctic Ocean...
CTGGATTGCAATTCTTGTATTTCAATTTCTGATTTTTTGTGTAGTTCAATATCAAGATATTTGGATGATCAATCCGCAACTGTTTTGGGAAAAATGGCTTGGTACTACAATCTATACTTTAAGTTTTGCGGGTATCCTCCAAGTGATATACCCTCTACATAAAATCAACTGATGTTAAAGGCTGAAAATATTGTCTCCTTCCATCAATATTTGATTGCTATTGGAATAACTTGGTTTCTAATAATTGTTCTTTTAGCTCGATTTTTCCAGATACAGATTCTTGGTCATGATCGGTATCGAAAAAAAGCAAATACGAATCGTATCAGGAAAATTACGACCACCGCACCACGTGGTCTTATTCTTGATAGGAATGGGCAAATTTTGGTAGATAATCTTCCAACATATGTCTTAACTGCAATCCCTGGCGAACTCTCACAAAAAGGAGAAAAATTTGGACTAATTTCAAAAACTATTGGATTGGATTCAACAATAGTATCGAGAAATTATAAAAAATATTACCGGGGGAGATTTATCTCGACTCGATTAGCAAAAGACTTGACATTTCATCAGATTTCAAAATTAGAAGAAAACAAACTCAATCTTGAAGGGATCTATTATCAGCAGTTTCCTGAAAGGTATTTTCCATCAGCAGTTCGAGCTTCTCATATTTTGGGGTATGTCAAGGAAGTGGATAAGTCCGTCCGGGCAGCTATTAAAAATAAAAGTGAATATGAATTAGGGGACATGATTGGATGGAATGGATTGGAGAAAAAATATGAATCCTATTTAAAAGGGGAGCGAGGTGTCTATTTTTATGAAGTGGATGCATTTGGTAGGGAAGTGGGTTATGTTGAAGATTTACCGCCCAAAAGGCCGGAACCAGGACAGAATATTATAACGACACTTGATATCAATATCCAAAAAAAACTTGAAAATATTATGGAAGGAAGCCGAGGTGTTATTTTGGTGGGAATCCCTAAAACAGGTGAAATATTAGGTGCGGTGAGTGCACCGGATTTTAAACCAGATCTGTTTACCGGGCTTATGTTAGAAGAAGATTGGCAAAACATCCTTAAACACCCTGATAAACCTTTAATCAACCGGTTTAACCAGGGATTGTATCCTCCAGGATCCATTGTGAAAATGATTACAGCATTAACTTTGTTAAGCAACGAAGAATTTGACCCGGAAGTAGAACAAATGTGCGAAGGATCTTATCAGTTTGGAGATAGAATTTTTGGATGTTGGTTAGATTTAGGGCACGGTGGAATGAATTTGACATCTGCTATGTTAAATTCTTGTGATGTGTATTTTTATAAATCTACCCATTATTTTGATCTCGATATGCTTTCTAATTCGTTTCGTAAATTTGGGTTTGGACAGCCAACCCAAATTGATATTTCCGGTGAATCTGAAGGCCTTGTTCCCACCGCCAGTTTTATGAATAAACGTTATGGAAGATACGGCTGGAGTAAAGGTGCGCTTTTAAATATTTCTATTGGGCAAGGTGAATTATTGGTGACGCCTATTCAAGTTTTTAATTATGTGAATTTGCTTGCAACAAGAGGGTTAGCACAAACTCCACATTTTGTGAGAGTTGATCAATTACCTGAAAATATTCATCCAAATTTTGAATCAAACATATGGGACAGAATTGTTTCAGATATGAGGGCTGTAATAGCAGATGAAAAAGGCACTGGTAAAAACGCTCAGCCTAATGTGCCCGGTTTTAAAGTTTTTGGAAAAACCGGCACCGCGGAAAATTCACATGGTGAAAATCATGCATGGTTTTTAGGTTGGGCCGAGTATTACAATAAAAAATATTCAATTGTTGTGCTTGTGGAAAATGGTGGGTCTGGAGGAACTATCGCTGCTCCTATAGCGCACCAAGTATTCTCACAAATAATCAATTATAATGATATGGCTACAAGATGATACGGTCTCAATCATTTGAATTGAAAGATCTTCCCATCAAGATCATTTGGGCTGTTGTATTCCTGTCAACAATTGGTCTCATAGTTTTAAAGAGTATTTCCCAGCATCATATCGGTGGTGTTTTTCAAAATCCATTCTCAAAACAATTATTATTTATGGTTCCATCGGTCATAGGTGCTATAACCATTTTATTTATTCCCCGGTACACTATTCATAAATATGCTTATGCGCTTTACGCCATTAGTATTGTTTTTGTGATCTTACCATTTTTTGGTAGTCCCCATGCTGGAACATATCGCTGGTTGAATATTGGGTTGCCATTTGCTATTCAACCCAGTGAATTTGCGAAAATTTTCACAGCAATTGCCTTGGCACGTTATTTATCCGATCATAATCTCGAAATGAAACATTTTATATCCATTATTATTCCTATTATTTTAGTTTTGATTCCCACCTCTATTGTAATGAATCAACCTGATTTAGGAACTGCCATTGTGATATTGGCGCCTGTTTTGCCTATGTTATATTGGTCCGGCGCACGTCCTTTTTATCTTTTTCTTTTGTTGGCCCCCTTATTGAGTATGTTGATGGCTTTTCACAATATGGCATTTACAATTTGGGCTATTGTTTTGGGTGTCACCATTTTTATAGCAAGACCCAAACCAATTATGTCATTTGGACTCTTTTTTGGAAATATTTTCATCGGACTTCTATCACCTTTTTTATGGAATTCATTAACGAATTATCAACAAAATAGAATTTTGACCTTTATAAACCCGGAAAAGGATCCGCTGGGTGCCGCTTATCAGATCATTCAAAGTAAAACAGCTATCGGTTCTGGAGGATTATTTGGCAAAGGCTGGGGAGATGGCACCCAGACCCATTTAAAATTTTTACCTGTGCAGGAGTCCGATTTTATATTATCTGTTATAGGGGAAGAGTTGGGGTTTGTAACTATATCTGTCATACTTATAGTATTTGGATATTTAATAGTACAGGTTATGAAACAGTCTTTCTTGTCAAAGGATCGATTTTCCAGCCTTGCGTTGATTGGTTTCGCAACAATTTTTTTATCACATGTTTTCGTGAATACAGCCATGACAGTTGGGCTGATTCCAGTGAAGGGGTTGCCTTTTCCATTTATTTCTGCTGGGGGATCATTTTTGATAGCATGCTACCTAATGTTTGGTTTGATTTTAAAACTTAGTGTGAACTATTCAGACTGATAAACTTATTTGAAGGATGATTAACAAATGGTAAATTGATTGACAGTTTGGCGAACAAAAAGGGCTAAAATATGACAATTCGTTCCACATACGAACATATAATACTTTTCTCATTCATATCACTAACATCCTTTGCCCTTGGGCAAAGCGATTCAGGCAGAGAACTTCGACGATTAAATGCGAAGATTGACCGAGTTCGTGTTCAAGTAGATTCTTTACAATTAGATAATCAGATTCTGCTACCTGAACTGATGTCTGCTTTTAAGCAGGCAGTTAAAAGTAAGGCGCAACAAGATTCTATTACATTGGTAATTTTGAAGAGAATCAATACCTTGAGCAATAAAATATCCAATCTCGAAAATCAATCACGTTATATGGATAGTACTGCACTAGAAATATTTAATAAATTAGTTCTTATAGAAAATAAGATCGTAACATTAACGAATAGTTATAGTGAAATGGCTCAACTAAAATCTGGGGCCCCTTTATCGGATGAGCCAAAATTCAATTCAGCACAATACAAACAGACCTATATGACAAGTCTGGGGCATTTCCAAAACCAAGAATTTGATGATGCCATTGTCGGATTTAAAGAATTAGTGTCTTCTGATGCAACAAATGATTTAGCAGATAATAGTCAATATTGGTTGGCTGAATGTTATTATTCACAAAAAGAATTCAAAAGAGCAATAGCTGAGTTTGAAAAGGTTTTTACTTATTCTGGGACAGATAAGGACGATGATGCACAATTAAAGATTGGTTTGTCCTACCAGAGTATGGGGAATGTAAATAAAGCTCGTGAAGAGTTTCAGCGTATGATAGATTATTTTCCTGGAAGTGAATATTATCCAAAAGCCAAAGACGCACTAAAACAGTTATCTATAAATTAAAATCTTAATTAATACCTAATGCCAAAAAAACTTTATTTTTTGACAACGGAGATTACTCCGTTTGCCAACGTCTCCGACTTAGGAGAATTTTCAACAAAAGTGCCACTTGCTCTTCAAGAAAAGGGGCATGATATTCGAACCATTATTCCAAAATATGGTTATGTAAGTGAAAGAAAATATATTTTAAGAGAAGTAATACGGCTGAGAGATATTCCTTTTCAATTTGATGGTGAAGAAATTAGTGTTAGTGCAAAGAGTGCTTTCATTCCTAAAACCAGAGTGCAAGTTTATTTTCTAGAAGATGATTTTTGGTTTAAACCTCTTACAAATTTGGTTTATAAATCAAAAAATGGCCGTGTATTAGCAGATAATGGGGAACGATATGGTTTTTTTGCAAAAGCTGTCCTAAGTACTCTGCCTCATCTTTTTTGGGCGCCGGATATATTTATTTGTAATGGATGGCAAAGTGCGATGGTTCCGGGAATGTATAAGAAACATTTTGAAGGAATTAATGAATTTTATGAAAATATTAAAACAGTTATGGTGATCCACGATCTTAATGAATACTCTAAGGTATCTCGTGCTGACTTTAAAAAAGCAGAAGTGCCAATTGATTCATCTCTAAAAGGTAAAATGCTTAATGTTTATGATGTAGCATCCTTTGAAGCTGATGCAATCATTATTTTTGATAAACCATCATCAATAATCTCTAAAAAATTATTAAAACAACCAGGTTTAAAAGCTAATAAGAAAAAAATCTCTGTAATCCAGTGGTCTGATGATGAAATACCTGACTATGGTGCGATTGCAAAGAAAATGGATAAAGTTTTAGAGAAACTTTCCCACTGATTTATCATATAAGTAGTCTTAAATGAAATCACTATTTTTTAATATGAACCTCCTAGGGGTTTTTATTCTCAGCATTTCGTCATGGCAATGCGAGGATAATCGAATTGAAGCTGATCTGTCCCATCTGCTTTTATCAATGGATACAGTCTCAATTGATTTAATTTCTTTCAGTTCTTATAGGGTTGCACCAAATCTTGGCTCTAATGATAGGTTGTATTTAGGCACAAAGAATTCCTTGGATGTGCCTTTAGCTTTTATTGGGATTAAAGACCATTATTATTGGAGCAATTCTTTAGATTCAACAGTTACCGTTGACAGTCTTCATTTTATATTATATTCCAGTGATAGTTTGTTGACACAGACATCCACTCCAAATCTATATTTTAACCCTGATTCTCAGTTTAATGAATCTAAAAGTACCTACCTTGATTTTGTAGGATATTCTATAGCCGATTGGGAAAGCATAGGTCAGCCAAACGTTATTGTTAACACAGATACCAGCGGCATATTTACATATACAGAATTGGTCTGGGATATTATGAGTATTGATTCAATGTTAACTGATACAGTTGATTCAAACCTTATTAGGAATTTCGCTATCCAATTGAATAACAGTGATACAAACTTTATTGAATTATTTAGTCGGGAAGCCACATCGGGTGATGGGCCAATGGATCCCAAAGTGAAAATGTATTATCGACAAAATATTGAGATCAACGAGGATTCTACTTTCCTCGACACGTCTAATGTTACGATCTATTCTTTTGGGGATATCTCAATTATTGACCCAGGTTCTATCGATGCAGAATCAATTAATCTTGGATTAAGTAATGGCATTGGACTACGATCTTTAGTATCAATTTCTTTTGATTCTGCTTCCATACCGGAAGGATCTTTGATTCGTAAAGCACTACTCAGCCTGCCAATCGATACATCGGGTAGTAGCGATGGTTATAATATTATTGTCGATCCTATTGATGAATCAGTCGATACTGCAGATGTTGTATTTGAAACCGATCCATACCTCGGAATTGGGTACCCTTACCGTATTTCATCAGATATTGAAAATGGTATGTTTATCATTTCATTAAAATCATTTTTACAAAATATTACTTTGGGAAATGAAACAAATTTGGGTTTTAAAGTAATTGCAAATGAAAAGAATGATCCGTTTGAGTCGATTAATTTTGACATCGAAAATGAATCTGCTAAACCTGTTTTGAAAATAATTTATGTGTCCAATTAAAAAATTCATTCCATTAATATTTTGTTTATCTTTATTGATGGGCCAAGGCACGATGAATGGTTTCGGTTTAGGCCATTTTTATGAGAATCAGGGAATCACAAGTGCGGGGAATGGCTTGAATAGCCTTGTCCCAGGATTTCAAAGCGATGTATCTTTATCTAACCCTTCAACCTGGCATCATCTAAAATACACCCATTTGTCTTTATCTTATAGCGGAGATGAAAATACGATTTCGGATTTACCTCTCCTCAATAGATACTCCGGACTTTCCTATGCGAGTTGGATCGTACCTATTAAATCAAAAGGATCCTTCGGGTTGGCCTTAGTGCCATATGCAGACCAACGTATCACGCTTACAGATACTGATACAACATCCTTCATTGCTTTTGAGGATACTCTAAGCTTGTTGAAATCCTTTGACCGTTCGGGTGGGATTATGGCTTTCAAAGTAGGAACATCCTATTTATTCCGTGAAAATTTAAGTGTCGGATTATCCGTAGATATGCTATTTGGTTCATCCAGACAAAATGAATCTATCTTTTTTGATGGGAGTTCCATTATCCAAACATCGCGTACAAGGTATTCCGGTGTTTTAGCTGAAGTATTTATTTCCTTGGCGCGCCAGGAAAAGATCAACCTTTTTGCCAGTGTCAAGCAAACCTTAAGAGGCTTGGACGGGATATACACAGAAAAACATTTATTCGACGATGCAAATGGTAATGGATACCATGATTATGGCAATCCCTTAGATTTTCCGTTGCCTGATAGTGTTTCTGCTAAAAATGAAATTCGTTTATCCGGAATCCACAAGCCTAAACAATTTTCATTTGGGGTTCAATCTAAATTAAATAAACAGACGTCGATCTCATTTGAATTCTCTACGATCAAAGATAAAGGAACAATACCTAGCTCCTTGACATTGCCGATAAATAACTGGATCGATCATTCAAATGATATCAAATTATCTTTGGTAAGATTTCCCAATGATATTTCTCTAGACTTAGTAGATAAAATATCATTTAGAACGGGATTAATGTATAAAAGCCACACACTCGCTCTTTCAAACGCAATCGTAAGCGAGGTTGGTGGTTCATTGGGATTTGGATTTAAATTCAAGGCTGTCGGAAATCAAGTTGATCTTAATTATTATCTTGGGAAAAGAAACTATTCTGACATTTTTTATAAAACAGAAATTATTCAACAAATGCAAGTTGGTGTAAGTCTAGGTGACATATGGTTTGTAAAAAGGAGACAAAAATAATAATGAAAAAAATTAAAATGATTTCCATGGCAATGGGAGTACTGTTCTTATCTATGTGTGTGCCACCAGAAAGCAGTGATAAAGGTCGTGGAAAAGATAAAGCAAAATTAGATTCATTAAGACAATTTAAATGTCCGCGATTAATGAGTAGTGCAGCAGAATATTATCGCAATCGTGATTGGAAACAAACTGTTCGTATTTATAAAGAAATTACATCATTGGACTGTGACGAATGGAACCCAGTTTATGCTCCACCAAAGGAGATTTATCAATATTATGCTATTGCATATGAACAACTAGGGAAATTCGACAGCTCTGAATTCGTCTTATTGGATGGATTACAAAAATTGCCTGATAATGTTGATCTGAGAAAAAGATTAGCATATTCTTATAAAAAGCAGGGTAAAAAAGATAAAGAGATTATTGAGTATGAAAGGTTGGTAGATATGGCTCCGGATGATATTTCTATCATGAATGACCTTTCTAAGTTGTACAAGGATGGAGAACGTTTTAATGACCAAATCGTTATTCTAGAAAAAATACTGGACATAGATGGAAACAATGAAATTGCTCAAAGCGAATTGGCTTTGGCATTTGAGAGTAGTGGCCGTGATCCGATAGATGTTTACCGTAAGCGATATGATGCTAACCCAGAAAATATAAGTTATGGTTTAGATTATGTGGACAGATTAGGTCAAGCTGATCGATATGAAGACGTTATACCTGTATTAAAAAGTATAATTAGTCAAGATCCTAGCAGCAAGTTAGCTTATCGGAAATTAGCAGATGCAAATAAAGCTATCGATGATCTTAAGGGCGCCGTATCTGCTTACCAGGAATTATTTAGAATTGACCCGAGAGATAGCCGTATTGCAATCGATATTTCTGATCTTTATCTTGAGTCCAACGATTTTGGTAAAGCACTGCGCTGGGCAGATAAAGCTATGAGTTTGAATAATGATATAGGTGATGGCTTTGGTCAAAAAGGGAAAGTATATTATTATGGTTGGGATAATTTTCGTAACAACCCCTTTACCACGGATGATCGCATTATAGCGAAATTGTCTTATGATTATTTTGTAAAAGCTGAATCGAAAGGATATCGTGGTTTTTCTAAAAGAGTATGGTTAGAAGAAAATTCAAAAGATATTTTATATGGTAAAGCTCAATGGTTCATGGCAGATGAAAAAATGAGACGGAAAAAAAGTATCTCTCCAGTGACATCAGATTATGATTGGGTCACAGAATCATTAGAAGCAGAAGCTAACTGGAAATAACATGTCTCATCTTTCTGATCAGGATCCGGAATTATTTAAAATTCTTGAAAGAGAGATAAACAGGGAAGAATCAACACTTGAACTAATTGCATCCGAAAATTTCACCAGCCAGGCCGTCCTGGAAATGGCCGGAAGTGTCATGACCAATAAATATGCGGAAGGTTACCCAGGGAAACGATATTACGGCGGGTGTGATTTTGTAGATGAAGCTGAAAATCTTGCCCGGTATCGATTGAGTGAATTATTTGGGGCAGAGTACACGAATGTTCAACCTCATTCAGGCTCACAAGCAAACATGGCAGCTTTGATGACTTTTATCAAGCCCGGCGATACTGTCATGGGACTTGATTTGTCACATGGAGGACATTTGACTCATGGTAGTTCAGTCAATTTTTCTGGACAACTTTATAACTTTGTATCCTATCATGTTTCAAAAGAAACGGGCCGGGTCGATTTTGACGAGGTTGCAAGATTAGCAAAAGAGCACCAGCCTAAACTCATAATTTGTGGTGGAAGTGCTTATCCAAGGTTTATTGAGTTTGAACAATTCAAGGAAATTGCTGATACTATCAATGCATTTCTTATGGCTGATATTGCACATCCAAGTGGTCTTGTTGCAGCTGGGTTACATCCCACACCTATTCCATACTGTGATGTTGTGACGAGCACGACACACAAAACACTTCGAGGCCCTCGTGGTGGTATAATTATGATGGGGAAAGATTTTCAAAATCCATGGGGGAAAATTGCGCCAAAGTCAGGCAGAGTTAAAATGGTATCAGAATTAATTGATTCCACAGTTATGCCCGGAATCCAAGGCGGTCCGCTGATGCATATTATAGCAGCAAAAGCAGTTGCTTTTGGAGAAGCATTACAACCTGAATTCAAAATCTATGCAAAAAATATTATTCAAAATGCGCAAACCATGGCGGATGAATTCCTAAAACTTGATTATCAGTTAGTTTCAGGGGGCACGGATACGCATGTGTTACTAATTGACTTATCCAATAAAAATATCACTGGAAAAGCTGCAGAACTTTCTTTAGGAAAGGCTGGAATCACCGTTAATAAAAATATGGTTCCATTTGATGAAAGAAGCCCCTTTATCACTAGTGGTATTCGTGTGGGCACACCTGCAATCACAACGCGTAGAATGGGTGTAAATGAGAGCATCCAAATCGTAAAGTGGATTGATGAAGCTATTTGCAACCATGATAATGAATCTGGTCTATTCAGAATTAAATCGAATGTAAATAATTTTTGCGCAGAATTTCCAATTTATTCAGGTTAACAATTGGGTTCAGAAAAATGAATCGGATTGGATTAATCTTTTTACTCCTTTTTTCATATGCTTGTGTCCCAAGGACGCTGATTGTTGACCATCCAAATCTCGTTTCTCTCTATTTTGAGAAAAAAATATCATCTCTTGAGAATCAAAAAGAACTAACTCAGACGCAAAAAAGAAAACTATTAAAAACCAAAGTAGAGTATGGTTATGGCATTCTTTTAGAGGAGAGTGATCGCCTTATCGACGAAGACTATTATCTGGGAATTGAAAAAGCTCAGGAAGCCTATCAAGAGTTTAAAGATGCAAAAGAGATTGGCTTAACCATTTTGAAAGATGCCTACCCAGGTTTTGATAACTGGTTAATAAATGATGAAAAAGGTGACTTTACTGAAGATGATATTTTTGATCTTTATTGGTTAGGAGCAGCTTATGGAGGTGCAATTCGGTCAAGCCGCGGGAATCCATTCGAAATTGTGAACCTTCCTAAAGTAGGAAAACTTTTTCAAACAGCAATTTTATTGAATCCGGATTGGGGAAGAGGAGCACTTTATTCAGCTATGATGAGTTATACATCTTCCAGGCCCGATTTATTTGGTGAAATTCTCAAAGATTCAGTAACCTTCTATTATTCAAAAGCTATCAGCGCTTCAGATAGTTTGGATGCTGGGCCTTTTGTATCTTATGCTGAATCCATTGATAAAAAATTCCAACAAAAGGACGCATTTGTACAAAAACTTCAATTTGTATTAAACATGGATGTTCAAAAAGACAAAGATCTTAGGTTAAGTAATATTATTGCCCAAGAAAGGGCAAAATGGTTATTATCAAAAAAATCAGAGTATTTTTTAGAATGAAGAAAATTTTACTAATCTTAACAATTAGTTTATCTCTGACCTACGGTCGGAAAATTGTTGTAAAAATGGCAACCCTTGCCCCTGAAGGAACTGAGTGGCATGGAATGCTCATTGAAATGGGACAAGAATGGAAAAAGGCCACAGATGGTCTCGTCCATTTACGCATTTATCCTGGTGGCGTTATAGGAGATGAACGGGATATGGTTCGGAAAATGAGAATTGGGCAAATTCATTCTGCGGGAATTACTACAGAAGGTTTAACAGAAATTGTCCCGGAATTTGCCGCCTTTTACATCCCTCTGGCATTTAAAAATGAAGAAGATATACAATTAGTTTTAGATAATTTATATGGTGAGTTAGATAAAAAATTAGAAGAAAAAGGATTTAAACTTCTATATCTTGCAGATCTAGGTTGGGCATATTGGTTTTCAAATTCAAAGGTAACATCTCCTTTAGATTTAAAAGATAAAAAAATATTTACGTGGGCAGGGGATTTCAAATGGGCAGAGATTTATAAGAAAGCTGGTTTTAATCCTATTCCATTGGCTTCAACTGATATTTTATCCGGTCTGCAAACAGGCTTAATTGATGCTATGTCCACCATGCCATTGTATGCCTTAGCTCAACAGTCGTTTGGGATCACCAACCATATGTTAGATCTTAAATGGGGCACTCTGTTGGCAGGCATTATTATTGATATGAAAACTTGGAATCGAATCCCGAACAAATATCACGATGATCTAATCTCCATTGCCAATGATATTCGTGAACGTCAAAAAGAAACAAATAAAAATGCAGAAGCCCAGGCCATTGCTGCTATGAAAGAGTATGGACTGATAATTCACTCTCCAACAGAAGAAGAAACCAAACTTTGGCAGAAAGAAGTGGATAAAATGGAGCCCTACCTTCGTGGAAATGTTATTCCTGCTGATGTGTATGATCGTGTGATCAGACTCACTCAGAAAAAATAAAACAAACGATGGTTAGCCAACCAAAACTGTCTCATATCGTCAATCGTGTGAAATGGGGAGAAGACACACTAGCTATTGTAATCTTTTCTGCAATGACGCTATTACCTGTATTGGAAACAGCCACTCGATTATTTAATACAAATAGCATTCCTGCATCTCAAGTACTTGTACAGCATTTCACTTTATGGATTGGTTTCGTTGGTGCTGTATTGGCTACTCGACAGAATAAATTATTGGCATTAACGAGAGAACCTCTTTTTGATCAGGCTGAAAAACCTCATTTAGGAAAATGGATCGCAAAAGTCACTACCTTTCTTGTTTTGGTAGCATTGACATGGGGAAGTTGGGAATTATTAAAAGTTGAGATGCAATATCCAATAGACATTGCACCCAATATTCCACGATGGTTGGCCCAAATCATTATGCCTATCGGCTTTGGTCTCATGGCAGTCCAAGTTTATTTTAAGAGTTACAAAAAACATATACACAGGATTTCTTTGGTCGTTGTTGGTCTTCTTTTTTCAATTAGTACCATCACTGATGTGATTTTTGATGTATTGCCGGTCGTGGGGATCGGGTTAATTCTTCTTCTTATTGCATTGCGCTATGGCGCTCCTATATTTGTGGGATTAGGTGGTGCAGCAACATTATTCTTTTGGGCGGATTTTATTCCTATTGCAGCGATTCCAACGGAAACATATAGAATAGTTGTATCCCCAACCTTGCCTACAATTCCTCTGTTTACCCTTGCGGGGTATTTGCTTGCCGAAAGTAAAGCATCAGAAAGGCTTGTGAATGTCTTTAGGGCATTATTTGGATGGATTCCCGGTGGAACTCCCATTATTATTGTCGTTCTATGCGCATTTTTTACAGCATTAACAGGTGGCTCTGGTGTTACAATCCTAGCTTTGGGAGGACTTCTCTTACCCCTTTTATTGAAGGAAGGATATAGTCGATCGTTCTCGATTGGATTGATCACAGTGTCTGGTTCTCTTGGATTATTGTTCCCTCCAAGTTTACCAGCTATTATTTATGGTGTTACCGCTGGCGTGTCTGTAAAAGATATATTTATCGCGGGTCTAATACCTGGGGTTTTACTCTTGGTCATGATGTCTGGCTGGTCTTTGTACCAGGGGAAAAAAGAAAGGATTGCACCCAAGCCATTTAATTTCAAAAAAGCTGTCAAAGCTTGCATTGATACGAAATGGGAATTGCTAATCCCTGTCCTGATCCTTTTTGGTGTTTTTGGCGGATTTACCACATTGGTGGAAACAGCTGCCCTAACTGTGGTTTATATCTTTTTGGTGGAAGTGTACCTATACAAGGATATTCGATTACGGGACCTACCAAGGATCGTGATTGATTGTGCTACTTTAATTGGTGGGGTATTGATCATCCTTGGAGTAGCCATGGGACTGACCAGTTATCTTATAGACGCACAAATCCCAATTCTTATTTTAACATGGGCGAAGAGCACCATCGCATCAAAATATGCATTTTTATTAATGCTCAACGTATTTCTGCTTTTGGTTGGCTGTTTAATGGATATTTTTTCAGCGATAATTGTGATCGTACCGCTTATTGCACCTTTAGGAGTATATTTTGGTATAGATCCAGTTCATTTAGCCATAATTTTTATTGCTAACCTTGAACTTGGATTTTTAACGCCACCTGTAGGAATGAATCTTTTCCTGGCTGCATATAGGTTTGATGAAGATATGCCTAAAATCTACCAGGCCACCTTGCCGTTCTTCCTTGTGAGATTGTTGGCTGTAGGGTTAATCACATATATACCCATTTTAACTTTAGGATTATTACAATGATTTGGAACATTTTACGCAAAGATTCATTTCTTGATTATGAGAGGAAGAGAAAGATATATTCCCCGTCCAAAAAACAGGAACAAATCTATACCTTAAACGCTATCAATTCGCTCGCAAAGAGCGCATTCAATATCAATCAATATTTAGGAGACGTTCAATGAAGCGTTTAGGGATAACTCTGTCTTTACTGACAGTTCTTATAAATCCGGTTTTCGCCCAGAGCGAAGCTGGGGCAATTTTTCTCTTAATTGCACCGGGTGCTCGTGCAGGTGGCATGGGAGAGGCCCAGGTAGCTGTGGCTAATGATGCATATGCAAGTTATTGGAACCCCGCTGGATTAGGTTTCCTTGAAGGGCAGGAATTGGCCATGATGCATGTGAATTGGCTTCCCGGTCTTGCGGATGACCTTTACTATGAGTTCTTTGGTTTTAGGAAGTCTTATCCAACGCTTGGAACTATCGGCGGACATTTAATATTTTTGAATTTGGGTGAACAGATCCGTACCAGCGAAACTGGAGATGAGCTGGGGACATTTACAAGTTATATGACTTCTTTTGCTATGTCTTATAGTGCCTTGATATCTCCGACGAAATCCTTTGGTTTAAATGCAAGGGTCTTCTACCAACATTTGGTTGAAATGGGCGCTGGGAGCGAGAAGGGAAAAGGGACATCAATGGATTTTGGTTTTGATCTTGGTTATATGCAAAAGGAATGGTTATTACCCAATTTAACACTAGGTTTAACCTTGTCAAATTTAGGACCTAAAGTTGCCTTTATAGACCCTGACCAAGCAGATCCACAGCCGACTAATTTAACTTTGGGATTCAATTATGATCTTGTAAAGAGTGAATTTAATAAATTCAGCATTGTTTATGATGTTGATAAACTTCTTGTTTCATCATATCCGGATATGGATTGGGATAGCGATGGATATATCGGTGGCTTTGACGAAGATGGCAAAATAAGTCCCGGAAATGATTATAATGAAGATGGGAATTTAGAAATTGCACATACGGATCCGATCTATAAGGCAATTTTTACGTCCTGGGTGAATGATTGGCTTCTTGGTGGAGATATGGACTATGGGTCTGATGGTGCCGGAAATGGTGATAAAATTATTGGTGGATATGAATGGGATGATCTAGATGGTGATGGCAAAATAGATTTAGCAGATAACGAAATAGTCAAAACAATTGGTAAGCCAGGTGAAGCAAGTTGGGGCGATTATAATGAATTTGGTCATAAAGAAGTGGGCAATTCCAAAGAAAGAACCATTTCAAATGAAATTGATAGATTAGTTCACAATATGGGGATGGAATATTGGTATGGAGAATATTTTGCTATACGTTCTGGATTTTATTATGACAAAACAGGGAAGATCAGCAATCCCACATTCGGAATCGGTTTACGATTCGCTGGATATGGATTTGATTTCGGATATACTTATGGTGAAACAGGACATCCTTTGACCAACACCATGCGCTTTTCCCTGAATATGGAATTCTAAAAACCGCTTCCTATGATGCGGTTTTCATTTATTCGCAGATCAATACCTTTGGTCTGCTTCTTTTCCTTGTTGTTTTCTGAAATTACAGGCGATTTACGCGTGTGTGCTTTACGAATATCTTTCCAAGTTGATGACGATGAAAGTACAACTGGAAATGGTCAGTTTTTATTAGAGTCTAATGGTATCGACTGTGATCTGTATACTATCGATCCGGTACCGCATGATCGGTCGTATTTTCAGTCTCAATTAAAAGCTGTTAATGGGTACTTCAATGATGTATCATATGGCAAATTCGGAATTGATTTAGAGCTATCATCTGTCTACCCAATAGTTGAGAATGAATCTTATTCACTTTCAAATCCCATGAATTTTTACAATCCTTACGACCAAGATGAGATTCAAGATGAACGCATTACAAATTTATTTTATGATGCGGTTTCTAAAGCATACGAAGAGGATCAAATTGATTTTTCATCTTATGATCTTGTAGTGGTTTTTCATGCAGGCATCGGGCAGGATTTTTCACTACCTTTCTTAGACCCAACTCCGGAAGATATTCCTTCAACTTACGTTGATAATGAAATGGTATTAGAACATTTAGGGTCGCCATCTATTACTGTTGGAAACCATGAAATCTCTCATGGGATCATTTTGCCGGAATCACAAAACCATCTATTATTTGACATTGCTGAAACGATGTTCTCCGATGCATCGGAACCTTGCGAATACCAATTTGGACTC
>Ga0209091_10002391_pt1 | contig 15849 bp, 12 predicted proteins | sample ArcticOcean_MG_C_6_FD_187438 | JGI IMG/M metagenome (GOLD analysis project Ga0209091, IMG submission 187438) | Marine microbial communities from western Arctic Ocean - ArcticOcean_MG_CB8_128 (SPAdes) (version 2) | ecosystem: Environmental > Aquatic > Marine > Oceanic | place: Arctic Ocean...
AGCCCATCAAAAATGTTATGACGCCAAGAGACAGGCTTATTACTGTCAGCGAAGGTGCCTCCAAAAAAGAAATAATGGGATTGTTACACCAACATAGGTTAGAACGACTTCTTGTGATTGATAAAAAAGACCGACTAAAAGGACTTATTACTGTTAAAGACATTCAAAAATCCACAGATCACCCAAATGCGTGTAAAGATGAACATGAAAGATTAAGAGTTGGTGCAGCCGTTGGAGTTGGGGCAGATACTATTGAAAGAGTTGAGCTTCTTGTTGCGGCTGGGGTAGATGTTATTGTTGTTGATACAGCTCATGGACACTCTCAGGGAGTATTGGATAGGGTTAAGTGGATTAAAAAGAATTTTCCAAAAACCGAAGTTATTGGTGGAAACATAGCAACAGCTGCTGGCGCACAATCTCTAATAGATCATGGGGCAGATGGGGTAAAAGTAGGTATTGGTCCTGGCTCTATATGCACCACGAGAATTGTTGCTGGTGTTGGTGTTCCACAAATTACCGCCATCAACGATGTTGCTGAAGCGCTAAGAAAAAAAGGAGTACCTTTCATTGCTGATGGTGGTATTAGATATTCCGGTGATATAGCAAAGGCAATTGCTGCTGGCGCTTATTCTGTGATGTTAGGAAGTATGTTTGCTGGAACAGAAGAAGCACCTGGCGAGGTTGAGTTGTACCAAGGCAGGTCATATAAATCATATCGAGGTATGGGTTCAATTGGGGCCATGCAATTAGGATCTAAGGATCGCTACTTTCAGGATTCAGAAAATAATTCTGAAAAACTAGTGCCGGAAGGAATAGAAGGTCGCGTTCCATATAAGGCTCCGGTAACAAACGTAATTCATCAATTAATGGGTGGACTAAAAGCCTCAATGGGTTATGTTGGTGTTGATTCAATTAAAAAAATGCATAAAAAAGCGGCTTTTGTTCATATTACCAATGCCGGAATAAAAGAATCTCATGTACATGATGTCCAAATTACCAAAGAAGCACCTAACTATAGAGTTGAGTAATGAAAAATCCAACTAACGCCATTCAGATTAAGCTGTATGGGTAATATTTTAATACTTGATTTTGGTTCACAATATACACAACTGATTGCAAGACGCATAAGGGAGTTGAACGTTTATTGTGAAATTTTTCCTTTTGATATTGACTTCAAAAAAATTGAAGCCTTTCAAGCAGATGGAATCATTCTTTCTGGAGGGCCGAACTCGGTATATGAAGAAGAAACACCTTCAGTCCCTCAAGAAATATTTAGCCTTAACATCCCTATTCTAGGTATTTGTTATGGTATGCAAGTCATCGTGAATCAATTAGGCGGTAAAGTCCAAACTAGTTCTGAACGCGAATTTGGCTATGCGGAGGTTCGCGCTCAAGGGCATTCAAAATTACTCAATAAAATACAAGATAAAACTAACAAGGATGGTCATGGGTTACTTGATGTTTGGATGAGTCACGGGGATAAAGTTACAGATCTTCCTGAGGGATTTAAAATTATTGCAAGTAATCAATCTACAGCTATAGCTGGGGTTGCAAATGAATCAAAAAATATCTATGGATTTCAATTTCATCCTGAAGTTACTCATACCCCTCAAGGTTCTAAAATAATAAGAAGATTTGTAATTGAGATTTGTCAAAGTGAAGCAAGCTGGAATATGCCCGACTACGTTGAAACTGCAGTCAAAAATATTAAAGAAATAGTTGGAAACGATGATGTTATTTTAGGGTTGTCAGGTGGCGTTGATTCATCCGTTGCTGCAATGCTCATTCATAAAGCTATAGGTAGCCAATTAACTTGTATCTTCGTAGACAATGGACTTTTAAGGTTGAATGAAGCAGAAATAGTTATGAAAACCTACAATAAAAACTTAGGTGTAAAAGTTATACATATTGATGCTACGAAAAAATTTATGAATGACCTCATAGGAATTAACGATCCTGAAAAAAAACGGAAAATTATAGGTAGAGATTTTATTGAGGTTTTCCAGGAAGAAGCAAAAAATATTCCAAATGCAAAATGGTTGGCCCAAGGCACTATTTATCCAGATGTTATTGAGTCAGCTGGTGGTAAAACTAAAAAAGCCCACAACATCAAGAGCCATCATAATGTTGGAGGACTTCCCGACACCTTAAATTTAAAACTCTTAGAGCCATTAAGAGAGTTATTTAAAGATGAAGTTAGGGAGCTAGGTATAGCTTTAGGATTAAAAAATGATATGGTTTATAGGCACCCTTTTCCTGGTCCAGGTCTTGGAGTAAGAATTCTAGGAGAAGTAAAAGAAGAATTTGCTAATTTGCTTCGCCAGGCCGATGCCATATTCATTGAAGAATTAAAGAAAAGTGGTTGGTATGATAAAACCTCACAAGCCTTTACTGTATTCCTTCCAGTTAAATCAGTTGGGGTAATGGGTGATGGGAGAACGTATGAATATGTCGTATCTCTTAGAGCGGTTGTAACCTCAGACTTTATGACAGCAGAGTGGGCAAAATTACCTTATGACCTTCTTGGCAAAGTATCAAATCGAATTATTAACGAAGTAAAAGGTATTAATAGAGTTGTGTATGATATCTCAGGAAAACCGCCAGCCACTATTGAGTGGGAATAGTAAGTCTCTCGAAACTCCTGTAGTTACAGTCTAAACTTACTATAAACTCGTTACAAACTCTCAATGTTTACTTGTCTTGCTGAAAAATAAAGTATAGATTATTACAATGTACAATTATTAATGTGGACAATTGTCGTAATGACTAAATCTAAACAACGAGAAGATGAGAAACAAATACTTGAGAAACTCAAAGATACTTCTATCAAAATAAGAAAAGATGCCTCTGCTATAAGAAATGCTATTGATTTAAAATGGCGAAGTTCTTATCAACAACTCACCCAAGCGGGCCTAAATTAGCTGTGCAAAGAAAAAGCTTAACATTGTCGGAGAAGCGCAAGGAGTTAGCTGAAAACAAAAAGAGGAGGAAGGCAAAAAAAGAAAACTTGAAAGGTATTAGTCCGTCTGAGACAGAAATAAATAATCTTTTACAGCAGTATCACAGCGGACGATACGGTGATGCTGAAAAGCTAGCGGTATCTATCACTCAAGAATTTCCCACACATCAATTTGCCTGGAAAGTACTTAGCTCTGTGCTAAAACAAACTGGTAGAGTAAGTGAATCATTAGTTGCCGGTCAAAAATCTGTGCAATTAATGCCTCATGATGCCGAAGCCCAGAACAACTTGGGTAACACGTTGGAAGAACTGGGTAGATTAGGCGAGGCTGAAGCAAGCTACAAGCAAGCGATAGCGTTAAAACCTGACTATGCCGAAGCTCACAGTAACTTAGGCGCCACACTCAAAGAGTTTGGTAGATTAGATGAGGCTGAGGCAAGCTTGAGACAATCGATAGCACTGAAACCTGACTTAGCTGAAGCCCAGAACAACCTGGGTGTCACGCTACAAAAAATGGACAAATTAGAAGAGGCTGAAGTAAGCTACAAGCAAGCGATAGCGTTAAAACCTGACTATGCCGAAGCTCACAGTAACTTGGGTAACACGTTGGAAGAACTGGGCAGAAAAGACGAGGCGGAAGCAAACTATAGGCAAGCGATAGTATTGAATCCTGACTATGCCAAAGCCCACTACAACTTGGGCAAAGTTCTTTATATTAAGGGTTATAAAGATTTAGCGCTAGAAAGCATAGAGAAAGCAAATAACATTGATTCACAATCAAAAGAGTTTCAATTGCTAAAAGAGATTAGATTACTATTGAGCGTTATGAAGTCAAGAAAATCTCGCGAAGGAAGCGAAGCTGCGCTTAGTGATACGAGTAACACAGGTGCTTTGACAGGATTAACCTCAAGTCCACTTATTTTAAATAGGGCGGTAGAAACAGAACTCATTGCCAATATTTACGAAATGAGTTTTATAGAGATGAACAAAACAAAAAAATACGGCTTGTTACCAGCTGGAAAAGATGATGCTCGCTACGGAAATGGTATATGCTCGCCTGACTTTAACTTATTTAAAGATAGTCGCTCCATCATACAAAAGTTAGCAGAAGATTTAACAAGAACTATGATGGAGGCTGTTAAATCAGACATTTATATATTTGATTCATTCTTTAATATTCTTCGTGCTGGTGGAGGCTCAACTCCTCACATACATCTAAACAAGTTAGACAAAAATATCGGGTTAAATATAGGCAAACAAAAATACTCTCTTGTATATTATCTTGCTGCAGGAGATCAAAGTTGCAGTGAGCCAGGTATTTTAAAGCTTTATGATCCCGTTCAAGATATTCTTCCATGTGATGGTATGATAACGATTATTCCGGCAAGTAGGCTACACTCTGCAGTTTATAGTGGGAAAACAGACAGAGTTATGATTGGTATTAATTTCTATAGTCTTTGATTTTATTTTGAGTATAAATTCCAATTAATTTTGTATTATTTAAGAAGTTTACTATCTGGAACAAATAAAATGACCAAATCTTATTATAAAGTTATTATAAACTCATGATTAATTCACTGTTTATATACAATTCAAACTGTCCGACTATGGAGTGGGAATAAGTAATTGGATCCATTATCACAAGGCGTATTAGGCGCCGCTCTTCCACAATCTATAAGCAATAAAAAATCACTTGGAATAATTGGTGTTATAGGCTTTCTATCTGGCTTAGCGCCAGATTTAGATATTTTTATAAGGTCCAAAAGTGACCCAATATTATTTTTAGAGTTTCATCGTCAATTCACACATTCCCTTATATTTATTCCATTTGGGGGATTATTATGTGCATTGGTTCTTTATTTCCTAATAAGTAAACGGTTTAAGATTAGCTTTAAAAGCACATGGGTTTACTCAACACTAGGTTATGCAACTCATGGCTTACTTGATGCATGTACTAGTTACGGCACGTTACTTTTTTGGCCATTTAGTCAAACACGCATAGCGTGGAATAATATTTCAATCATTGATCCAATATTCACAATTCCCTTATTAGTGCTAATAGTTATAGCAGGACTAAAACAAAAAAAAAATTTTGCAGTAATAGCTATATTATGGGCAGTTTTTTATCTTTCACTAGGCATGTATCAGAAAAATGAAGCTATAAAAATCGGAACAATAATTGCAAAGAGTAGAGGTCATGATGCCATAAGGATAAGTGTTAAACCAAGTATTGGAAACCTACTCCTATGGAAGTCAATATATGAGACTAAGGACAAATTTTATATTGATGCAATAAGATTAGGATGGAGCCCAAAAATATTCAACGGAGAAAGTATTAACAAAATTAATATTCAATATGCCTTTCCATGGTTAATGGTAAAATCCCAACAAGCAAAAGATATAGAAAGATTCAAGTGGTTCAGTAATGGATACATCGCTATTAATCCAAAAAATAAAAATCAGATTCTCGATATCCGCTACTCAACATTACCGAACGAAATTGGTGGACTTTGGGGTATTGAGTTAAGTAAGGAAAAAGGAAATGATAGCCATGTTAAATATATTACAAACCGAACTATATCAAAAGCAACAAAAAATGAATTAATAAAAATGTTATTTAATTAATTTATATAAATCAAGTATTTATAATAATATTTAAAACTAAAATATTATTATAAATTCATAATAAATATAGGAAAAATTATGATTGCATGCCTTGATCTAGAAGGAGTATTATTACCAGAAATATGGATTGAATTCGCAGAAAAAACTGGAATTGATGAACTTAAAATGACTACAAGAAATATTCCAGATTATGTTGAATTAATGCAAATGCGACTTAAAATTCTTAAAAAAAATAATTTAAAAATTGAGGATATTCAAAATGTTATCAACACCCTTAGCCCATTAGATGGGGCACAGGATTTTCTATCATGGCTCAAATCAGAGTTTCAGGTCATCATTCTTTCAGATACGTTTTATGAGTTTTCAGGTCCCCTAATGAAACAATTAAATTACCCTACACTTTTTTGTCATCAACTTGTTATCAACAAAGAGGGTGAGATAGTGGACTTTCAATTAAGACAAAAAGACCAAAAAACAAAAGCTGTGAAAGCATTACAAGGACTTAATTTTAAAGTCATTTCTGCTGGCGACTCTTATAATGATACTGGCATGCTTCAACAAGCAGATAGTGGAATTCTTTTTTGTCCTCCGGAGAGTGTTATAAAGGAATATCCACAATTTCCTGTTGCACAAGACTACAAGGAATTTAAAACATTATTATTAAATGCCCGTGAAAAACTGCTACGATAATAAAAATTGTAGAGAATAATTAATTATGAATCCAGAATTTATAAAATCCATAAATACCGCTGAAGCTTCGGATGGTGAGTTTTTTATAGTCAACTTTGGTGCTAAAAGCGAGATTAAAATATTTTTCGAAAAGACAGCATGTGACTGGGTCTGGAATTACAAATATCAATATCGACAAGATGTTTTGCAAATTAAGGAAGATATTGATACAACGCTAGATACCAATAAGATTGCCCTTATTAATTATTTCTTCACGTTTATTATTGATGATATTTCATCATTAAATAGTCATATTTCACCAAAAATAAAAACAGTTCTTGATATTGGTGCTGGGCTTGGTTTATTTAATCTATTCCTTAATCAAGTTATTACCCATAAGGTGTCATTTGATTTAATTGAAGTCGAAAAACTAGAGAGTATAGAGCATGTAACAAACAATCCAGAAATCACACAAAAGCTGGATGCTAATGTTCAAATCAATCCAGTAGATACATTAAGAAAATTAATGATTAAGAATAATGCTGATAATATTAATGTTATTAAAAATACTTCAATACATGAGCATTTGAATAAGGAATATGATCTTGTTTTGTCATTTAGATCATGGGGCTTCTTATATGATCTTGACTTATATAAAGAATTTGTTAAAAAAACTCTTACTAGTGATGGGGTTGTTATAACTAACCTAACAACTCATGATGATAGTATTGAGAAATTTACTGACTTGTTTGATGAAGTTATTCTGATTAATGAGTTCCCTAACAATAAAAGATTTCTTGGTAGAAACTTGAAGAAACATCTTTAAATTTAAATATTTATACTATATTATACATTAATATATATATTTAAATTATTGATTCAATACGTTAATATGAGTAGAGCTTTTATAAAAGAGAATGATCTAGAGCATGCAGGAATTGATATTCCTGAACGTCCTATTAGCCTAGAAAAAAATTACGTTACGCCAACTGGGCTTGATAATTTAAAAAAAAGACTAGATGATTTGGACAAGGAACGGCAATCTTTTGTCGGTAATGACAATTCAAATATTACTCAAAAAAAAATGCGAATTGAAAGAGATATTAGATATCTATCAGCTAGATTGAAGTCAGCTATATTGGTTAATCCTTTAACTCAGAATAAAGAAATCGTACTATTTTCAGCCAGAGTTGAAGTTTTAACAGAAAACAATAAGAAACAATACTTTCAGATTGTTGGTGAAGATGAAGCAAATATTAAAGAGAATAAGATAAGCTACCTTTCGCCTCTGTCAAAATTATTGATTGGATGCCATATAAGTGATGAGGTATTTTGGAATAAACCATCTGGAAATGAAATATTAACAATAACTAATATATACTACTGCGGGCAAACAAACTCACATCATTTCTAATTTAATAAAGATTTAAGGAAAATTTAGTGCTAATTACCAATGGCATCACCATGCAGTTTGGCTCAAAACCATTATTCGAAGACGTATCAGTTAGGTTTGGCGAAGGAAATCGTTACGGTCTAATTGGAGCAAATGGGTGTGGTAAATCTACCTTTATGAAAATTTTAGCAAATGAATTAGAAGCAACCAGTGGAAATATTGAGCTAGATAAAAAACAACGTATTGCGTGGTTGAGACAAGATCAGTTTGCATATGAAGATTTGCTTGTAAGTAACGTTGTAATGATGGGTCATGAGGCGATGTGGGCGGCAAACGAGGAAAAAAATATGCTATACGCTAATCCTGATGCTACAGATGAGGATTACATGCGAGCTGCAGAATTGGAAACAGTCTATGCTGAATATGATGGGTATACTGCTGAATCTAGAGCTGGCGAATTGCTCAATGGTGTAGGAATCCCGAACGAACTTCATAACAAACCAATGAGTGAGGTGCCGCCAGGTTTAAAATTAAGAGTTCTTTTAGCTCAGGTCTTATTTGCTGATCCTGAAATACTTCTTCTTGATGAGCCAACCAACAATTTAGATATAAATACAATTAGATGGCTTGAAACAATACTTAATAATCGTAACTCAACAATGATTATTATCTCCCATGATCGACACTTTTTAAATCAAGTTTGCACACATACAGCTGACATGGATTATAGAAAATTAACTATTTATCCAGGTAATTATGACGATTTTATGGAGGCTAGTACGCTTGTAAAAGCCCAACAATTAAAAGAAAATGACAAGGCTAAGGCACAAATTGCTGAATTACAAGAGTTCGTGAGGAGATTCTCAGCTAATGCCTCAAAAGCAAAACAAGCTACATCAAGAGCAAAGCAAATAGATAAAATAAAGGTGGAGGAGATGAGACCATCGAGTAGACAATACCCATATATTCGCTTTGAACAAGATGAAAAAGATAAACTTTACAGACAGGCTTTAATTGTAAATAAGTTAGGTCATGGCTTTGAGAAGCCATTATTTGACAACGTAAACTTTATGGTTGAAGCAGGTGAAAAAATTGCAATTATCGGTGAAAATGGCATTGGTAAGTCGACTCTATTGAGAATTATTGCAAATACTATCAACCCAAATGATGGGTCAATTAAATGGGCTGAGAAAGCTAAAATTGGTTATTTTGCTCAAGACCATTCAGAAGACTTTGAATCAGATACTTCTGTTTTTGATTGGATTACCCAATATGGAAAGGCTGAAGATGATGACCAAACTATTAGAAGTACATTAGGGAGGCTATTGTTCTCAGGAGAAGATTTTAAGAAAAAAGTAACGGTCTTATCTGGTGGGGAACAAGGTCGTATGTTGTTTGGTAAACTAATGCTTTCAAAAACTAATATTTTATTACTAGATGAACCTACTAATCACATGGATATGGAGTCCATTGAGTCATTAAACACTGCTCTCGCAAAATATAAAGGTACTCTATTTTTTGTAAGTCACGATAGAGAATTTGTTAGCTCTGTTGCAACCAGAATTCTAGAAATAAAATCAAATGAAGTTATCGACTTTACCGGTAATTACGAAGATTACATTGGTAACCAAGAATAAACTAACCGGCTTTAGCTGCTCTTTTTCTCTCATGCTCAATAAGATGGCGTTTTCTAATTCGTAGAGATTTTGGTGTTATTTCTACAAGCTCATCATCATCAATAAACTCTACAGCATATTCAAGGGTCATTAGGATAGCTGGGACAAGCCTCACAGCCTCATCTGTGCCAGATGATCGAACATTAGTTAACTGTTTTCCTTTTATAGGATTTACAATAAGATCATTATCGCGGCTATGAATTCCTATAACCATGCCTTCGTATAGCTTTTCACCAGGGGACACTAACATCCTTCCTCTTTCTTGAAGCTTCCATAACGCATAAGCAACTGACTCCCCTTTTTCAGAAGAAATTAGAACGCCATTGCGTCGACCCGGCATTTCAGATTTTGCTGGTGCATAATGCTCAAAAACATGTGACATTACACCTGTTCCTCGAGTCATAGTAAGAAATTCCCCTTGGAAGCCTATTAACCCTCTTGCAGGTATTAGGTATTCTAGGCGGGTTCTTCCCAAACCATCAGATTCCATATTGGTTAATTCACCTTTACGTCTTCCCAGTTCCTCCATAACTGCGCCTTGGTTATCATCATCAATATCAACAGTTAAATTCTCATAAGGCTCACTTCGTTTACCATCAATTTCACGATAAACAACCCGAGGCTTGCCAACAGCAATCTCGAAACCTTCTCTACGCATATTTTCTAATAAAATTGTTAAATGTAACTCACCTCTTCCTGAAACGCGAAAAACATCAGCATCACTTGTATCTTCAACCTTAAGAGCTACATTAACTAATAATTCTTTTGTTAGCCTGTCTTTGATTTGTCGACTAGTTACAAACTTACCTTCTTTACCAGCTAAAGGAGAACTATTAACCATGAAGTCCATAGTTAAAGTTGGCTCATCAACTGGAATAATTGGAAGACCAGATGGTTTCTCAGTATCTGATATTGTTAAACCTATACCAATATCCTCAATCCCTGTAATAATTGCAATATCTCCAGCTTGAGCTTCTTGGACTCCAACTCGCTCAAGTCCTTTAAATCCGAAAACTTCATTTATTTTACCTTGGCTAACTTTTTTATCACCAGACATAATTGATACATTCATTCCTGGCTTTAAAATTCCATTACGAATTCTACCTATTGCCATTCGACCTGTGTATGAAGAATAATCAAGAGCTGAAATTTGAAATTGTAGTGTTGCTGAAGGGTCTCCTTCAGGTGAAGATACATGTTTTAATATAACCTCAAAAAGAGGATCCATACTATCAGATTCTTCTTTTTCATTTAATTTAGCATAGCCATTTATGGCTGAAGCATAAATGATCGGGAAATCTAGCTGCTCATCTGAAGCGCCTAAATTTGCAAACAAATCAAATGTTTGATTAATAACCCAATCACAACGGGCCCCTTGTCGATCAATTTTATTTATTACAACAATTGGTTTCAATCCAAGAGCTAGTGCTTTCTTTGTCACAAATCGAGTTTGCGGCATTGGGCCTTCTACAGCGTCAACTAAGAGAACTACTCCATCTACCATACCTAAAACTCGCTCAACTTCTCCACCAAAATCAGCATGCCCTGGTGTGTCTACTATATTGATATGTGTATCTTGGAAAGTAACGGCAGTATTCTTTGCTAGAATAGTTATACCTCTCTCTTTCTCAAGTTCATTTGAATCCATAACTCGCTCATTAATTTGTTGATGTTGAGCAAATGTTCCAGACTGTTGTAAAAGTTTGTCAACAAGAGTTGTTTTACCATGATCAACGTGAGCGATTATAGCGATATTTCTTAATTTACGAGACATGAGATACCAAAAAAATTATTGAGCGCGGATTTTAGCATAAAAATTGCCAAAATCAGCTTAAAGGATTGTGAATTACTTAAGCTTAACGCTTAAAAGTGATTTAGCTTCTTGTGCTTTTGATTTTGCTTCATCAATATTTTTACCTGTTGATAAAATTACGCCCATTCTTCTCTTTTTGAAAGATTCTGGTTTACCAAATATCCTAATATCGACGCCATCTATTGCTAAAGCTTTTTCTATTCCATCATAGATAATAGTGTCCGTATCATGTTCTCCATACAAAACTGCGCTAGCTCCAGGATTTAGTAAAGATACATTTACCGGGAGTCCTAAAATAGCTTTTGCATGTAATTCAAATTCGGATTGACTTTGGGTTGCCATTGTAACCATGCCTGTATCATGAGGTCTTGGGCTAACCTCAGAAAACCACACCTCATCTTTTTTTACAAATAACTCAACCCCATAGATTCCCAATCCCCCTAAAGCACCTGTAATTTTTTTAGCTATATATTTTGATTGAGCTAGGGCTTTTTCTGACATAGCTTGTGGCTGCCAACTCTCTACGTAATCACCATTTTCCTGGTGATGGCCAATAGGCTCACAAAAATGTGTGTCAACCTCTCCATCTTTATTTTTTGCTCTCACAGTAAGTAAGGTAATCTCATAATCAAAATCAACTTGGCCCTCAACAATAACTACTCCTTGATCAACGCGTCCAGATTTAGCCGCATACTCCCAAGCTTTTTTTACCTCACTTGATTTCATTATTCTTGATTGACCCTTGCCTGAAGAAGACATAGTTGGCTTTATAAAACATGGAAAACCTATTTTTGAATCTATAGCAGATTTAAGCTCATTGAAACTTTTAGCAAAAGCGAATGGTGATGTCGGTATTTTTAATATTTCTGAAGCTAATTTTCTAATTCCTTCTCTATTCATCGTAAGTTGAACAGCTTTAATACTAGGAACTATGATTAAATTATTATTTTTTTGTATCTTGGTTAAAATTTCTGTATTGATTGCTTCAATTTCTGGAACTATATAATGTGGCTTCTCAAGGGCAATTAAAGACTCTAAGGCCTCTGCATTGGTCATATCAATTGTGTATGCTCGGTGAGCAACTTGATGACCTGGTGCATTCTTATATCGGTCTACAGCAATTACTTCGACCCCTAATCTTTGAAGTGAAATTATTACCTCTTTCCCCAGTTCACCACTTCCAAGAAGCATTATTCGAGTGGCAGAAGTGCTTAATGGAGTACCAATTTGCATATTAGAATCTCTTGTTATTTTTTTATATTATAGCAATACATAATGATCTAATTGTTAGTTATTACAAATCAATAGTTAGTCCTAAATTAAACGATCGTCCCATACCTGGAACTCCATGAGTATTTGATACACCAGTCATCATTGTCGCTCCTTGTCCAACATAGCTTCCACCCAAAGGATCAATATAATATTTATCAAATAGATTTGTTATACCGAAGCTTAATTCAGCATCTTTGTAACTATATGTTGAAAATAGATTTATCAATCCATATCCTGGAGTTTTTGATTCATTTCTTATTTTAGATAAATTTGTTTTATTTTTAACTAAACTAGCTTCCAATCGATTGTTCCAGCTACCAATTTTTTGTTCTACTGCTAATTTAGTATTAGCTGGCATCACTCTATAGAGGCTATCATTAGCATCAGTGTTCTTACCTCTACTGTAACTAAATGAACCCTTTAAAACGACATCTCCATAACCTTTAATGCTTTTTAATGATTTATAACCAGAAAGCTCAAACCCGTAGATTCTTGCAGCTTGGTTGTCTAAACTAAGCGTTGAAAATCCATCACTCCTTGACATACATGATTTACCAACCTCGCTGCAAGAAACTGCATCAATATAATCATTTATATACGTAAAATATGGGGTAGCTTTGAATGACCAATATTTTTTTATCTCATCATGCCAGCTCGATGATAGACTTATTGTATGAGCTGTTTCTGGCTTTAAATTCACATTACCAACATACCCATTTCCATCCCCATAAGTATTATTCATATTTGCCGCCATCATCCAAGTAGACCATGTGTATCTTTCATATAAATTTGGACTTCTTGTTTTTATGGCATAGCCAAGTTCATAACTTTGCTCATTATTAGCGATGTATTCACCCAGCAAAGATATGTCTATATTGTGATCGTGTTTTGCGCGATTCGAACTATTGAATTCTGTTGAATTATTTTGTTGGTTATGGGTTGTTGATCCTGTTGAATTGTTATCGTTATATCCATGAACTGTTCCAGCATCACTCCTAACTTGCCCATATCTTATTCCAAGTGAGGAATTAAAATTAGGTGTCCATACCTTCATCCATTCCGCATAAAAATCTAATCTATCTCGCTTACCGTTGTTTATATTTTGAAATGTATTAGGAGACATCGGTCCTGTACCGGACCTAGTCCACCAATCATTTAAACGGTACCTTTGAAATTCAGAGCCTATTGTAATTAAGTCTTTTTGGGAAAATAAAATATCTGCCTTAATATTAAACCCTAAATTATGTCCTTGAGCATTCATAGGCATCCCCTCAACTTTCATCGAATAAGCTAATTGTTTATCTTTTCCAAAGTTGTGAGAGTGTTGCGTTTTTTCGTTAAAAACCCGAGCTTCCAACTTTCCCCAATTATAATTATTTTCATATGCCATATTAATTTTAATAACTTCATTCTTTGTTGAATCCATTCGTTGGTTAGAAAACCCTTGATCTGGTGTATTTTGATAGCCTATTTTCACATTAAATAATTGGTTATCTTTACGAGCCCCTAAGGTAAGCATATGATTGCTATCTTTAAATGCAGAAGACCCTACCTCATCACCTCTAATAAATTCTCGGTCTGATGCTGCGTTGTCAGACTCTTTAAAAGGTTTGCCTGCGATAAAGTTCTCAGCATAAATATAACTTCCATTGTAATTAAGCGATAAATCTTCCGATGCAATCATGCTATTAATATTTATATTCTTTGATTTATTATTTGACCTAAAGAATGTAGAAAATTTATTTTTAATTAGCGTCTCCCCATTTTTTGCAAATTGAGGTTGGCCAGAGTTAATTAAAATTGATCCTCCTATACTGTCTCCACCCATGCTGACAGGTGTTAAACCTGCAAATACCTTGATTTGTTCTACATTTGAACTATCAATTGAAGATAAGGGTGAATTCATATGATTTGCACAAGCAGCTATAAGGTCCATACCATCTACTTTTATTTTGATGCGGTCATCAGCTAAACCACGAATTACAGGCATACTTGAACCTCCGCCATTCGTAGCACTATTAACTCCAGTAAAATAATCAAGAAGGGATCCGCTATTATTAGACTTGATTGAATTAAACCTAATAAGCTTATCAGTTAAATAGCCCCCTGAAATATAGCTTTGTTCATTTATAGTTTGCCCTGTCACATCGATTGGCAGTATTTTAATTCCATCTTCTGCTTTAGCTAAAAATGAAATAACTATAAGCGTTAATGTACTTATCTTTTTAATATCAGTTCTGATGGTACTCATCATTATTCGATCCAGTTTTTAGTATAAAAATATCTACTTAATTACTTAGGTAGGATTAAAGACTAGTTATCTAGATTGATGGTGGGGCTTGAGAATGGTTATTCTCAAGAATATTCTGTTTATTAGGTATTAAGAAAGATGTGGCTATATTACTGTTAAAGAAAACAAACGAAGTTTGGAGTTTATCTACCTTAGCCAATAAAATTTTGTCATCAATTATCGATGCGCAGTAACTACAATGATTTACATTAAGCTTAGCTGCGTTATTGGTTAAGCTGTCTTCATTTAATTCAATTAATTTTAAGCCATTAGAAGAGCAAATAACTTGATAATTATTTAACTGGTCTTTTTCAAAGGCTTGAGAAATTAAAGGCATTAGCGATACAAAAAACATTGCTAATATTGAAATCCAACGACCTAATATTTTATATTTTACATTCATCGTAATTAAAATGATTTACTTAAACCTATCCAACCGGCTCTTGGGGCCCCAGGGATAAGAGAAGCAACATTTCTTTCATCGCCAAAAGATCTATCAGTTTGAACCCTCGTTTCAGCTAGGCGTCCACCCGTTGTATATTCCTGATCAAAAATATTTATAAACTTAGCATGAATCCTCCAATCTTTACGGAAGCTATACTGCGAATCTATATTCACAATTGCGTAACCAGGGATTTCCCCTTGCAATCCCCCACTAGAATCATGTTGTTGATTTTCATTACCCATCATGTAAGACTTTGTGAAAGCAGTAAGAGTTGCCCCCACATCCCATCTTGGCTTAATTTCATAATCTGCTCTTATTTTTATATGGTGTTTTGGTATGTTGGGAAGGTAATCTCCATCATTTACTTGAATTGTATCGCTTGAGGCTGAGCTATTCACCTCGCTGACTAGTGTAAAGCTTGATCCATATTGGGCCATCACAAATCCGTAATTCACATTCAATGAAAGCTTATTAAATTTTGTAGAAACTCCGACATCCAAACCTTTTCGAGTTGTTTCCTCAACATTAGTAAAGTACCCCATACCATTTGACGCGCTAGCAAAAACAAATAAAATATCATCATGATTTGTAGCGTGATAGAGAGACATATTCCAATTTGTATCCTTTGTTACTCTTCCACTTACTCCACCCTCAAATGTTTTTGCAACCACTTGATGAAGTGGTGGATCATCTGCCATTTGTGTTGG
>Ga0209091_10002392_pt1 | contig 15849 bp, 20 predicted proteins | sample ArcticOcean_MG_C_6_FD_187438 | JGI IMG/M metagenome (GOLD analysis project Ga0209091, IMG submission 187438) | Marine microbial communities from western Arctic Ocean - ArcticOcean_MG_CB8_128 (SPAdes) (version 2) | ecosystem: Environmental > Aquatic > Marine > Oceanic | place: Arctic Ocean...
GAGTGGTAATAACGGTAATACTGGACCACAAGGACCACAAGGACCACAAGGTAATCAAGGTAATCAAGGTAATACTGGTGCACAAGGCGCGCAAGGTACTGCTTCAATATCAGGAACAACCAATAATGGTATAATGACCTTAGATGGTTCATCACCAAATTTACGTACTGAAGGTCAATTTACAATAGATGCTAATGCAGGTACTGATATTTCGTATATGGACCTAACAGGAGCAGCATCCATTACTTTAGGTACAGACTCTCAAGAAAATGAAGGTTCAGGTATTGCTATAAAATTTGGTATAGGCACCACAACGCAATATAATGTTGTAAAGTTGGAAAATGGGGGAAATTGGGCTGATGCTGATGCAGATTTCCAATCAGCACAACAAATGCTGGGTTATGCATTAGGGAATGATCCTGATGTAGATGGTGTAATGTTGCAAGGGATTGTTTATCGCGAACAGCACGGGTTTAGTATTGGCCTACCACTTTATCTATCTACCTCAGCAGGGAACTTTGCCAATTCTGCACCAACAGGTTCTGGTGATTATGTTAGAATTCTAGGTTATGCTATTACAGATGACACTATCTATTTTGATCCAGATAAAACGTTTATTAAACTTACATAATTTAATTTTAAAAAAGAGGTTCCAGAGATGGTGCCTCTTTTTCTTTGATATATAATAAAATAATAATAAATATAAATGGCTTATAAAGAACAACCTTTAACATTTAATAGTACAAATATTATAACAGATCAAGGTGAGTTTGTTATGATGGATTGGGAAGATACTTTAATGGCTGCATCAGCTGAATATATTTGTTCAAATGGTGGAGATATTTTAGAAATTGGTTTTGGTATGGGTATCTCTGCTAATTATATTCAATCATATGCAATTAATTCACACACTATTATAGAGAACCATCCTGATATGATTATTAAAGCTAATGCATGGGCAGCAGATAAACCTAATGTAACTATTATAGAAGGTGCTTGGCTTGATGTGAAAAATACATTAAGTACTTATGATGGTTTATTTATGGATACTTATGGTGATGAAGACGCGTGGGTATTTGGTGATCATATAGCATCACTAATGAAATCTGGTGGGAAAGCAACGTGGTGGAATAGTATATCTGCTGAAGAAAACTTTTATAATATACCAGGTGTAACATATCAAATATATAATGTAAATCCACCATTAAATAATGGCTATTTTGATTTTACTAAATATTATTTACCTAAAAAACAATATTAAACAATGGCTAACATTACATACCAACATAGTGGTTTAGGAACATTAGGTACTGGTTTACAAACATCATGGAGTCAAGTACATAGTCAAGCAACTGGATCTATTCCAGGAGGAGCCCTAGAACCAGAAATAAGAGTACGTGTTTCAACTGGTAGGGGTGGTGCTGCTTTTCAGATTTATAGATCTTTTGTATATTTTAACACAGGATTTCCTGCATTAGGAACTATTACAGCTGCTTCTATTACATATTCGTCTGTAGGAGTTTCAGCACAAGTGATGGCTACCTACACTGTGGTAGAAAGTAATGCCTTTTTAAACGGTACAGGAGCTTTACAACTTAGTGATTTTAGTTCACTGCCAAATACTAATGTTACTTTCTGTGGTCCTTTTCAGTGGGTTGCTAATGGAAGCATAGCTACGGCTACTTTTAATGCAGCAGGTATTTCATACCTTAATTCCACCCAACCAGCAGTCATGGCTACTCTTAATGAAAACTATGATCAGCCAAACACTACCCCACCAACATTTTTTAGTATAGATTTTGCAGCTCAAATTGCGCAAGGTTCTTCAAGCACTGTTGAGTTAAATATTACTTATACCCCAAATCCTATTAATGAAATTAATACTGCAGCTTTTTCAACTATTAATGAGATAAACACAGTTGCTAGATCAACTATATCTGAAGTAAATACTGTATAATGATTAGAATATTTAGATTTATCATAGCACTCTTCAAATATCTTATATGGGGAGACCAAGTAACTACTGATAAATATAACAATAGAATTTCTATATGTAACCAGTGTTCTGATAAGTGTGGTTCTAAGTGTTGTATATGTGGATGTTATTTAAATAAAAAAGCTAAGTGGTCAACTGAAAGTTGCCCTAAAAATAAATGGTAATAGTATGGGATGTGGATGCGGTAAAGCTAAAGAGAAAAACACAGAGAGGCAAACTACAGTTGCCAAAATAAGAAGTACTGTTAAAAAGGTTTGGGGCTCAGCACAATCTGAGCAACCAACTCATGTTATTAAAAGAATAAATAAAAAATAAATTTAAGATGGACCCATTAACATCAAAACCTTCATGTATAGAAGATTTAAAAGAATTAGTAAATAATTTAACTGATCGTGATGTTAATATTAAAAACCATATTAATTGTATTAAATCAGTTTTAGAAGATAAGAGAATTAAAAATGATGCTACTAAAATAAAAAAGATTAAACAAATACTTAAAAATGGCTAACGGAGAACAAAATGGTTGGAATGAATATTCTAAATTAGTAATTGCAGAATTAGAAAGGCTTAATGACGGTATAACAAATCTTAATGTTGAGATTCAAGATCTTAAACAGCAGATAGCTGAACTTAGAGTTAAAGAAGACTTTGCTAAAGAACTTTGGAAATGGAAACAAGCAATTGATGAGGTTGCTTCCCCTAGCCAATTAAAATCTACAGTAAAAGATGTAGCTGAATTAAAAACATTTAAAACACAAGCTATAACTATATGGGCGGTAGTTCAATTAATAACAACTGCTATTATAGCATATTTTAAATTTATTAAATAGTATATCTTTCAATTCTTATATTTTTTTGTTATAATTTATTTATAAATAAACTATAAAAATAAACAATATGATAAATGACTGGTTAAATCAAAATCCTGAAGATGGCTTCGATCCTAATGATCATGGTATTGAAATGGATGAGATTGCAAAACTACATGCTATGGCAGATATGAAAAGTGATCAAGAAATATGGGCAAGAGAACAAGCTAATAAATTTTATAATGATTTTGAAAGTTTAGATATTAATGATGCTATTAGTGCAGTAAATAATCTTTTAAAGAATAATGTACTAAATATTAATCAAGTTAATACTATGTTAGATAACATGATTTCTGTTTTTCAAATAGATGAGGAATATGAAAGATGTCATGTATGTAATGAAATAAAAAAAGGTTTAGACAATGATAGAATTTAATTCAGAAAATATTGAAGAATTAGAGGCTGAGGCTCAGTTAAGAGCGCATGAAGTTTCTGTATCTGTAACTAAGGCAGTACTTAAAGCTTTAGATAAAGATGTTGATAAAGTAGTTATTGGTATACTTAAAAATATAGATTTTGATTTAAGTGTAGAACGAAAAGGTTATTTAGAAGCATTAGAAACTAACCTAGTTAGATGTGAGGAAGCTGAAGAATATGAATTGTGTAAAGAATCAATTATTTGGATTAAAAAACTAAGAGCCTAATACACTTAAATATTTACCTTATATAATATAATTAAAGAAGATTAAACATCTTTAATGAACTGCTAGCTAATGCTAGCATTTTCTATTTATAGTAATAGTATTATAATTATAGAACTTAATTTAATTTTTAAAAGAAAAATTTGAGTTCATGAAATAAATAATAAAAATATCGTAAACGATGATAAAGAATTTTTTACTTACACTATTACTTTTATGTAGTACATTAACATATTCACAAAACAGTTGGTTTGATTTAGAAGTACAATTTGATGGCTTTGGTCCATCAGAATCATTTGCACTAATTACACAGGCAGGTGATACACTTGTTAATCATACACCTGCTGTAGGTTTTGAATTATATCAAACAACAGTCTTTTGTGATTCAGGTGATATTCAAATTTCATTATTTGATTCATTTGGAGATGGTTGGGGACCTACCACATCTGGGCAACCAACTGCTAATGTTACACTGTCAAATGCTTGCCAAGGTACTATATTAGATTTAGATGCAGATTTTGCATTTACACAACATGATACAGTTGTTAATTTATTAGCATGTCCTCCACCTATTTATGGTTGTACAGATTCTACTGCATTAAACTATGATTCAACTGCTACAGTAGATAATGGGAGTTGTATTTATCCAACACCAATTTCTGGTTGTATGAACCCTTTATCATCAAACTTTAATCCATGGGCTACTGTAGATGATTATTCTTGTTTACTTGGCCCTTCAAGTTGCCCTTCGGGTCAATCTTCATTACAAATTTTATTTACTCCAGATCAATGGCCACAGGAAACAAGTTGGATAGTATATGGAGATTCAGGAATAGTTTGTGAGGCATCTCAAGGAACTTACTCAGGAGTTACACCAGGAGTTCCAATTTCAACATTTGTCTGTGTTGATGAATTACAAGATTATTATTTAGAAATAAATGATTCCTATGGTGATGGTTTAGGAGGCTCAACATCAGGAGGAACTATGGATGGTAATCTTCAAATATTTGATTGTAGTGGTAATGAATTATTTAATTTAAATGATTCTGTTCCTAATTCAAACTTTGGAACTACCTTTACATCCCCTCAATTTGAAGTACCAACTGGGTGTACAACAACAAGTCCACCACAAGGATGTATGGATCCCTTATCTTTAGAATTTGATCCTCTTGCTGTAATAGATGATACAAGTTGTGTTACTTCAAGAATACAGGGTTGTACAGATCCAAATTCATTTAATTATGACTCTAATGCTAATACAAGCGAAGTAATAGAAGGTTTTTATAATTTACAAATTTTAGATGGTGCTTCTGATGGTTGGGGAGGTACTTGGTTAGGATTAAGACAAGGTAATTGGATTTCACCCCAATATCAAATGGGACCTAATGATGGAAATAGTATGTCATTTCCGGTTCAATTAAATGCATATCAACCTGTTTATGCTTATGTATTTACAACACAACAATCTATATTATCAATTAGTCAAATAGCATTTAATTTAACAGGCCCTGAAGGTGATACTATCATGGATGTTATTTACTGGGATGCAATTCCATTTCCATTTGTTTTAGAATCAGATTCAGTTCCAACATTTGGAGAAACATGTATACCTATAATAACAGGCTGTTTGGATTCTACTTCATTTAATTATATACCTCCTACAGGTGATCCTTTAGTAGATGTTAATACAGATGACGGTAGTTGTATACCAGTTATTGTAGGATGTATGAATCCATTAGCATTTAACTACGATCCTACTGCAAATGTAGATGATCCATCTTTATGTATACCAGTTATTGTAGGATGTATGGATTCTACTTCATTTAATTATGATCCTTTAGCAAATACACCAGGTAGTTGTATTCCAGTTATTTTAGGTTGTACAGATCCTACATCATTTAATTATGATCCTAATGCAAACACTAATGATAGTTCATGTGTTCCATTCATATATGGTTGTACAGATCCAACTCAATTTAATTATGATTCTACTGCAAATACAGATGATGGAAGTTGTATACCAATTGTTTTAGGTTGTACAGATCCTTCACAATTTAATTATAACCCTAATGCTAATACTGATGATGGGAGTTGTTTACCAATTGTTTATGGTTGTATTGATCCTACTCAATTTAATTATGATCCATTAGCAAACACAGATAATGGTTCATGTATACCAATAATTTATGGATGTACTGATGATACTCAATTTAATTATGATCCATTAGCAAATACTGATAACGGGTCATGTATACCTATAATATATGGATGTACTGATAACACTGCAATTAATTATGATGCTACTGCCAATACTGATGATGGTTCTTGTATTCCAATTTTGGCAGGTTGTACAGACTCAACTGCTTTTAATTATAACCCATTAGCTAATACTGATGATGGAAGCTGTATACCAATTGTATACGGTTGCACAGATCCTTCTGCATTTAATTATGATCTATTAGCAAACACTGAAGATTTTTCATGTATACCAATTGTATATGGATGTATGGATTCTACTTCTGTTAATTATGATCCTTTAGCAAATGTAGATAATGGAACTTGTATAACAGCAATAGTTGGTTGTACCGATCCTGATTCTTATAATTATAATCCACTAGCAAATGTTTCAGATTCATCTGAATGTTTATATGATGCAGGTTGTATAACAGGACCAGGTAATCCTTATTGGTTAAATGATCAATGTTATGCTTGGGTAATTGATGTAGATAATTACTGTTGTGATAATGAATGGGATCCTACTTGCCAAGAACTTTACAACTATTGTGAAGACGGTTGGCCTAACGGGATAGACATTTGGGAAAATGGAAGAATTGCAGATTTTAATGGTATCATTGTATATCCTAATCCTGCAAAGGAAGTTTTAAATATAGCAACTGATTTAGAAATAGATGTTGCCTTATATGATATGACAGGAAAACTGTTAAGATCTAAAGTTACTAATAAACAAATTGATTTAAAGAACTTACCTAGCGGTGTATACTTTTTGCAAATTAATTATAATGGTAACATTTACAATAAAAAAATCATTAAAGAATAATGAAAAAGTTATTAATACTATTACTTATATTAACACCATTATTTTCATTTGGTCAAACTAAAGAAAAATCAGAATTTTCTAAAGCTCTAAAAAGAACTTTTAAATATTCAACATTCTATGGTGCAATAAATGGAGGTAATTCAATTTCGGATGTAGATGTATATTCTGTTACTAATGGTTTAGAGACAGGAACTGTAGAAACTCCTTATGATTATTCTATTGCCTTAGGTGTCAGAAAAATTGCAAGATTTGGTTATGAAAACCGAGCAGATGTATTTTATGATGGAACAGAAAAATCATATTCAGATGCATCTAATATTGGTAAGATTTCAGGATTTGAATTTTTATTTGAGGCGGATTGGAAAAGACAACAAGGAGAAAGCTTTTTAAACCAACATCACTTTCTAAGATATGTAGCTGACAATTGGATTTCTAAAGTTGAATACTTACAAGATGGTTTTGCAGATATAGAATATTTTGAAGCATCACAAAGATATAGGCATAAATTCAATAATAAGTTTTCTTTAAATGCAGGAGCAGTACAGAGATTATCTGAACCTTATGGTTATGATCCACTAGAAGAATGGTTATTAAGTAATGGTAATTTACATTATACTTTTTTAGCTATACAAGAAGGTTACAATGTAGATTTTACAGATCCTAATAATATAACTTATTCTAATCCACAAGGAGCCGTGGTTGCAACTAGCACAGATGTTTGGGAAGCCGTAGTTATTCCACAAGTATTGGCAAATTATACAGAAAGAAAAAGAGATCAAATATCATCTCAATTTGAATATTCATTTATTTTAGGATTTGATTATTATCATTATACTAAATCTTTTTGGCTTCATTCATGGGGTAACATTATGCCATATCATATAAAGACTGGATCTGTTTATAATTACCATAAATTTAGTGGAGGTCAATGGGTAGATTATTCAGGAGGATTAATATTAGGTTATAAACTAAATAAGAATTTAGGACTGTTCCTAGAAGGAAAGTATAATAAATACTGGAATAGAAACTGGCACAACTTTTCTGTAGGAATAAACTATATCATACTTTAATAAATAATAAAAATTATAAATTCAATTAATCAATGGCTACTCAACTAAACGAAGATACAAGTTTTAAGATAAGTATTAAAACTTTAGTAGGTATTGGGTTTGTGATGGCTACAATAATAAGTATGTGGTTTATACTACAGGCTGATATAGAAGAAGCTAAACAATTACCTGCACCATTACCTCCAGATGTAACAAGAATGGAATATGATATGAAGGATCAATTAATTAGACAAACTATTATGTCAACACAGGAAGATGTAAAAGAATTAAAAGATCGTTTAATTAGAATGGAAGAGAAACTAGACAAACTAAGATAATTTATGAAATTAGCTAAATTAATAACGTTTATTAGTATCTTGTTTTTAAGCAATAATATATTTGCTCAAAAGATAAGTGACGGTATAGTATTAGCTCATTTTAATGCAGGATGGAATTCTGCTAATGAAGTTAAGTGGTTAGGAGAGGTTGAAGAATGCAGCCTTGTTAAAGTAGATATAACAACTAGTCCTAAAATACAAGCAAAACATAAAATTGTAGTAGTACCTACTCTTATTCTTTTTAAAGATGGGGAAGAAGTTAAAAGATGGCAAGGTGGTATTGATTTTAAAATTGCCGAAACTTCAAAAGATATCCAAGAAGAAGTAGACGAGCAAAACTTAAGTGACTTCTAAAAACTCTAATTTTTATTAAACTAATTGATTTATTTGCTATATAATAATAAATCAATCTATGAGTGATTCCATAAGTAAATATTTTGACCAACAAGAAGAGCTGCAGATTTCTACACGCAGATCAAAAATCCGTAAAGAGCTAGCAAACATTAAAAAAGAAACTGGTTTAATCGGAGATCCAAACCTTTCAGATCTTGAATGGTTTTTAAATAACAGAGAAAAGATAGTAAACAATCGTAAAATCATTGATCTTATTGGATAATAGTGAAAGTTATTAACAATTTAAGAAAAAATGAGTGCTTTTGGAAAAAAGTTATAGTTTTATGGCCGGAATCGTTATAAATTGATTATATTTATATTATAATTAAATAACAAACTAAAACGGAAACTATATGAACACATTACTTTACAAAGACATTTCAAAAAACATTAATTCATCTGATCCTGTATTATCTAATATGAGATTAGTTGTACATCTTGCTAAAAAATATCAAGGTATGGGTATTTCATTAGAAGACTTAATCCACGAAGGTACAATCGGATTATGTAAAGCAAGAGATAAATTTAATCCTAAATTAGAAGCTAAGTTTTCTTCATATGCTGCATTATGGATTAAAGCAACAATCAGACAAGCATTAAATAATAAAAGTAGAACGATTAGAATACCTGCTCATAAAACACATCTACCTGATATAGGACCTAAGGTATCTGTTTTAGATGCAACCTATCAAGGTACTTATGAATCTGAGATTGAAACTATACATGAAGAATCTCATTTAAAATATAAGATAGAAAACTTAATGGGTAAACTTAAACCAAGACAACAAGAAATTATTAAAATGAAATTTGGTATTGGTTGTAATGAAATGAAAACTATTGAAATTGCAAAACAATTAAAAATTACAGTTCAATCAGTAAACGGAACTATTCGTAATGCAATTAAAATTATGAAAGGTTAATATGATTCAAAAAATAATTTTATACGCAAAAACATTACAACCTTTATTGAAATGGCTTAAAGATAATCCTGATGACAAAGAGATTAAGTACACTGTAACAAGACTTATCAGGTTTTATAGTAATACCCCTAAAGAATTAGGACTCCCTTATATGTACTCGAGCGCCGCTCTACAAGAAGCTATTAAACTAGATATAAATGATCCTGAAGAAAAGCTAAAGTGGATTACATGGAGAGAACAAACAAATAAAAGCGGTTTAAAAGATATTGGTAGAAAAAATGGTATATTTCATTTAGAACATATTATTCCTATATCTCAAATAGCAAAAAAGCTTTATGGACTAGATGATCTAGATCTTGTATTACCTATCTATAAAATACTAGTAGATAATTTTAAGATAGCATGGATTTTAAAATCTGAGCAAAAAATACTTGATAGTATTAATCGTAGTGGGATAAGAACACCTGAACTTTTAACAAACCTAAATATCCATATAAAAGGATTTAATAATTAACATATGCCAGAATTAGCAGAACTTAGATTAACAGCAGATTATATTAATAAATGTAGTCACGGTGAAGGACCAGGAATTCATTATACAACAATTGAAAAAAACCCAGCTCATAAAGGAACTCATTGCATAACACCTAAAAGCCCAAAAGGTTATTTCAGTTTATCTGCGGAGAGTAGAGGAAAAGAATTAATCTTATACATTAAAGAAGGTGATACAATTACACCTCTTAGGATGTCAATGGGAATGAGTGGTCATTTTGAATTAACTAATTCTGGCCAAGAATCAAAGCATGCTCATTTAAAATTTCACAGAAAGGATGGGACTACATTATCTTTTGTAGATGTTAGAAGATTTGGTAAATGGAAATCAGGTGAAACATGGAGTGCTAACAGAGGACCAGACCCTACCACAGAGGTTGATGAATTTAAATACAATATATATAAACACTTAGATAAAAGAGCATTTGATCGCCCTATTCATGAAATTTTAATGAATCAACAATATTTTAATGGTATAGGTAATTATCTTAGAGCTGAGATATTATATAGACTTCCTCAAGTTAATCCTTTTATTAATGCAAGAGAAGTTATTGATAACTGCCCTGAGTTAATAGATCTATGTACTGAGATTCCAAGAAAGGCATATGCATTAGGTGGTGGGCAATTAAAAGATTGGGAAAACCCATTTAAGACTGATAAAGAAAAAATTGAAAAGTTTATAAAATGCTATAACAATTCAGCTATGGCATGGTGCAAGGATAAAAACGGAAGAAGGTTTTGGTTTGATCCAAAGTGGTATAACAGTTATTTAAAAATGATTGAAAACAACCTAATTAAAAAGTAAAACAAAAAAGCTTTTTAGCTATATAAAAATAAATAAAAATTTATATGGCAAATACTGATAACAAATGTAAAGATCTCGAGGTAAGAGATTATTACTCAGAAAAACTTTATGATATTACTGAAAATTCTCTAGAGGATTTATATAATCTTCAACAAAAAACACAAAGTATGTATTTTGAGAAGCAAGGAAAGAAACCTTTTTCAGAATTCAGTATAGGTGATGTTATAGATTTTTTAATGGTTACTAATCATGCAATAATCGATGAACTACATGAGATGGTAGATGCCGTTGGAGGTATCGAAGATGGTGCTGGTAATGCTGCATGGAAACCTTGGAAATCTAAAAATCCTGAGATAAGGAAACAAAAACTTTCTGATTTAACACCAGGTGATTTAAAAGAATTAAAAATGGAATTTATTGATGTAATGCATTTCGTATTTAATGCAGGTTTAGCGGTTGGGGTTACACCTAAAGAATTCTATAATTATTATCTTTCAAAGAATGAAGAGAATTGGAACAGGCAAGAAAACAATTATTAATTATATACCTATAAAAAATAAAATATGCTATTAGATATAACACAAGAAGATCGTCAATTATGGGTATCTTATTTTAATCTTGACGGAAAAACTAGATTTAAAACTTATGATCTTCAACCAGAAGATATGTTTAACTGGGAAGTATGCGATGATCGCGATACTAAGGCAGATTCTAAAATTAAAAACTGGGATGGCCGCCCTGTTAAAAAGGTAAAATCTAGATGGCTGAATAAGTATAGAGTTCTAGAATACATGGAACAATTATCCTTTTCAGACAGAGAATTAATATTTGGTTATAACTTTCCAAGAACATTCTTTGTTGATATTGAAGTAGAAGTAACTGATTCATTCCCAGAGCCAAGTAAAGCACCAAATCCAGTAACTGCAATCTGTATTGTAACTCCAGAAAAACAATGTATTGTTTTAGCTACTAAAAATTTAGAAAAGAAAATACAATTAAAAATACAAAAACAAATTGATGAACACTTTAAAGCAATAGGTGAAGAATTTTCATTTATCTTTAAATGCTTTGATAATGAATATGACATGTTGTATACTTTCTTAGATACTTTTGTTAAAAAATTCTCAATGATGACAGGTTGGAATTATATTCAATTTGATTGGCAGTATATTATTAATAGATGTAAAAAATTAGGTATTGATCCTTCTATATCATCACCTATTGGAAGAACTTTTGGAAAGCATGAATTTCCATGCCATGTAGGTGTAATGGATTATTTAGATATTTATGCAAAATGGGATAGGACGGTTGATATTAAAGAAGATTTAAAATTAGATACTGTAGGTGAGGCAGTTGTAGGAATTCGTAAAATTAAATATGAAGGTACTATACAAGATATGTTTGAAAAAGATTATCCTAAGTACATATTTTATAATGTTGTAGATACTGCTTTAGTTTATTTAATTCATGAAAAGATTAAGACAATGGAAATTGCTTTAACAATTGCTCATATGACAGAAATAAGTATATTCAAAGCTGCATCACCAGTTGCAATTACAGAAGCACTATTAGCTAAAGAATTTTTAACTAGAGATCTAGTAATGGCAAAAGATCCAAAAGCAAGACCTGCAAAAAGAGAAGGATTTGAAGGAGCTTTTGTAAAAGAACCAAAAACGGGAATGCATAATGCTGTAGCTGCTTTTGATTTTGCTTCTCTATATCCTTCAATTATGAGACAATTAAATGTATCACCAGAAAGTTTTATTAAAAAGGTAAAACCAGAGAATAGAGAAAAGGAAATAGGTGATGATAGAATTGTATCTGTAACAGGTGCTGTTTATAGTACAGAGAGATCAATACTGAAAGATGTATTAAGTAGACTATATAGTCAAAGAAAAGAATATAAGAAAGAGTCGTTTAGGTTACAACAAAAAGCATATGATTTAGAACAAGAGTTAAAAAATACCGATAAAGTTTAAAATCTAATGTCTTAACTAGAATAAATAAAAAACAATAATAATTTAAGGCATGCAACCATTTCTCTATGAGTTGCATGTTTAGTCTAAAATAATAAAAAACTATGAGCAAACTTTTTACCAACAGAATTGAATACAAACCTTTTGAATATCCAGAATATTATTTGGATGGTTGGTTACCACAAGCACAAGCATTTTGGTTACATACTGAAATTTCAATGCAAGGAGACTTAAAGGATTGGAATGAAAATATAAAACCGCATGAAAAAAACTTAGTAGGAAATATTCTTTTAGGATTTGCTCAAACTGAATGCGCAGTATCTGATTATTGGACTGGAATGGTTACAAAATGGTTTCCTAAGCACGAGATAAGACAAATGGCAATGATGTTTGGTTCACAAGAAACTATTCATGCAGTTGCTTATAGTTATTTAAATGAAACATTAGGTCTTGAAGATTATACTGCATTTTTACATGAACCTTCAATGGCTGGTAAATTTGACTTCTTAATGTCAACAAATGCTGATTATACTGATAAGGATTTATTAAAAAGTAAAGATGCAAGAAAAGAAGTAGCAAGAAGTCTTGCAATATTCTCCGCATTTGCTGAAGGTGTATCTCTGTATAGTTCTTTTGCTGTTCTATATAGTTTTCAAATGAGAAATCTTTTAAAAGGAATTGGGCAACAGATGAAATGGTCTGTGAGAGATGAATCATTACATTCTAAAATGGGCTGTAGGTTATTTAATCATATGTGTTCTGAGGATAAAGAATTAAGAGATGATGTTAAAGAATCTATTTATGAAGCTGCAAAGTTAATGGTAGACATGGAACATGATTATATTGATAAGATTTTTGAAATGGGTGATATTGAGAATTTAAAAGCGTATGATTTAAAGAATTTTATTTACAGAAGAACAAACGAAAAATTACAAGAACTAGGATTAGATCCAGTATTTGAATATGATGAAAAATCAGCTGATGCTTTAGATTGGTTTTATCATTTAACAGGAGGACATACTCATACTGACTTTTTTGCAATCAGACCAACTGATTATGCAAAAGCAGGTGAAGGTGATGATTGGGATGATATTTGGTAATAATTAAAAAACAAAAACAATGACAGCAGATCAAATAGAAAAAGAATTAAACTGGGAACGTGGTATTGATTATCCTGAATGGGGCCATACTGATGTTTACCTTAATACAATATCAAGAGGATATTGTTTACCAGGTGAAACTCCAAAAGATGCATACTGGAGAGTATCAACAACTGTAGCAAATAGACTAAAGAAACCAGAAATGGCAGACAAGTTTATGAAATACATTTGGAACGGGTGGTTAAATTTAGCATCGCCTGTTTTATCCAATACAGGATCTGAGAGAGGGTTACCTATTTCATGTTTTGGTGTAGATGTAGCAGATTCAATCCAAGATATTGGTGGTAAGAACTTAGAATTAATGTTATTAGCAAAGCATGGTGGTGGTGTAGGAATTGGTCATAATCAAATTAGACCAGCAGGTGCTAATATAACTGATAATGGAACAAGTGATGGTGTAGTACCTTTTATAAAAATGAATGATTCTACAATTCTTGCAACTAACCAAGGAGCAGTAAGAAGAGGGGCAGCAAGTACTAACTTGAGTATTGAGCATGGCGATTTTTGGGAATGGCTAGAAATAAGAGAACCTAAAGGCGATGTTAATAGACAATGTTTAAATATAAATCAATGTGTTAGTATTTCTGATAAATTTATGAGGAATGTAATGGAAGGTGATCCTGAGTCTAGAAAAAGATACGCAGCAGTACAAAGAAAGCGTAGGCAAACTGGTCAACCTTATATAATGTATAGAGGAAATGTTAATAAACAAAATCCTGATGCATATAAGAAAAATGGTCTTAAAGTATTTATGACTAATATTTGTTCTGAGATTGTTTTACATACAGATGAAAATCATTCTTTTGTTTGCTGTTTAAGTTCTCTTAATCTTTCTAGATATGATGAATGGAAAAATACTAATCTTATTTATGATGCTACGTGGTTTTTAGATGGTGTACTTGAGGAATTTATACAAAAGGCTAAATATAGAAAAGGTTTTGAAAATTCAGTAAGGACAGCAGAAAAAGGTAGAGCATTAGGTTTAGGCGTATTAGGATGGCATACTTATTTACAGCAGCGAGGAATCGCCTTTGAGGGATTAGAAGCACAGTATGAAACTCGTAATATATTTTCTCAAATCAAAATTGAAAGTGAAAAGGCTAGTCGCGATCTTGCCGAGACATACGGAGAACCTTTATGGTGTAGAGATACTGGATTTAGAAATACTCACTTAAGAGCAGTTGCTCCAACAGTTTCTAATTCAAAATTAGCAGGTGGAATATCTGCCGGTATCGAACCAGTCCCTGCAAATATATGGACCGATCAATCAGCAAAGGGTACTTTTATTAGAAAGAATAAACAATTGGAAGGTTATCTTGATAAAATAGGACATGATAATAAAAAGGTATGGGATAAGATAATGGCTGATGGTGGTTCTGTTCAAGGAATTAAATTCTTAGATGAATGGTGTTTTGTAAAAGGTATCTTAATGAAATGTAAAGATGTACCAGAATTCCATGAAGGCGTTCCTTTTAAAGATGTATTCAAAACCTTTAAAGAAATAAATCAATTGGAATTAGTTAAACAAGCAGGTGTAAGACAACAGTACGTTGACCAAGCAGTAAGTTTAAATTTAGCATTCCCTAAAGAGGCTACTCCTAAATGGATTAACCAAGTCCACTTAGAGGCATGGAAGCAAGGTATTAAAACTTTATATTATATGAGAACTGAATCTGTATTAAGAGGAGATATTGCTGCAAAGGCAATGGAAGACTGTATTAGTTGTGACGGATAAAATAAGTTATGGAAAACTATACATATATACTAGGTCCTTGTAGTATTGAAAATGAGGATAACTTTTTAGAAGTAGCCAAAACATTAAATGGTTATATGGGAGGTAAAGATTGGTACTTAAAAGGTTCTTTTGATAAAGCTAATAGAACTTCTATACATTCTGATAGAGGTCCTGGTTTAGATGAAGGTATTAGGATTATGCAAAGTATCAAAGAAGCTTATCCTAATATTAAAATTGTAACTGATATACACGAACCTAACCAAGCATTACCACTTTCGGATGTAGTAGATGTTATTCAAATACCAGCATTCTTATGTAGACAAACTGATCTTTTAGTTGAGTGCGCAAAAAACTTTA
>Ga0209091_10002393_pt1 | contig 15847 bp, 10 predicted proteins | sample ArcticOcean_MG_C_6_FD_187438 | JGI IMG/M metagenome (GOLD analysis project Ga0209091, IMG submission 187438) | Marine microbial communities from western Arctic Ocean - ArcticOcean_MG_CB8_128 (SPAdes) (version 2) | ecosystem: Environmental > Aquatic > Marine > Oceanic | place: Arctic Ocean...
CCGCGTTCGTCCTCGACGGCGTTCGCGCCTGGGTGTTCGTCCGCGCCTCGTTCTACGAGCTCACGCATGAGTTCAACGTTATGGGGCGTCACAAGTTCAGGAAACGTTAAGGTTTTGGCAAAAACAGGCGGTACACCAATCTCGCCGGTACCTAAATACGGATCCGGCGAAATCACCGACCTCGCCGCGTAGTTTACTCTTTTCCCCATCATATTCATACGAAACAAACCTTGCTTCTTTTCCAACTGTTGACGAATTCCAATACCAACGCGATCTTGGATCCGATCCGCTTTAGTGGCGTCCATCAGTCTATTCACGCCACCTTGAATGACCAACCACGCTCGAACGGCTCTCGAAGCGCGCACTTCTGGAGGTTCTGGAACCGTCGGCGGCGTTCGAAAGAGTTCAGTTAACGATAAATTGGCTTGAATTATCGCACACAAGTGCGTATTTTGCGGGTGCTCGAAAACCATATCGCCCATTTTTGAAGGCGGCCGAAGCTTTGGCGGCGGCACAAGAATAGTTTGACAGAAGAATCTGTTCGGATTGGAGTCTTGTCTTTTCGTCGTTAAATCTGAACTTTGATCGCGACCATTCGCGCACCACACTCTCGCGCACCATTCAAACTCGTTGCCCCACAATCTTCTCAAAATCTCTCTCGCTTCAATTGGTGTCACGTACATCGGTTTCGTCGAGCGCTCTTTAAATCCTCCTTCGTCGTAGTTGTCTCCTTCGCTGTCCGTCGATGAAGACGAGGACGAGCTATCGTCGTCGTCGTCGTCTTCAGAAGAACTGCTACTACTACTACTACTACTACTACCATCGCTATTTCTATCCCTACTGTTCTTCTTCGTCTTTTGTTTAATCTTCTTTGATTTACCTTCAACGACGGTTCCTCCGGTCATTTCCGCCACGGTGCCGGAATCCACTTGCTCGTCCGCCCCTTCCGCGCTCGCCGCTTTTGCCAACTGTTTCATCGAAAAATCCACGTCAATACCGTTCGCTAAGTTGGTCACCAACTGCTTCTTCGGCAACGGTTTTCTGTAAATCTTAGTAGATCCTTCCGTGCTCAAACCAGGACCGAACGCTCTGCAATTCTCGCACCTCGCTTTCGGCACGCTTTTGAAAAACGAATCGATCAACTCTCTCTTCGCCGTCAACGCCGACGTCGTCCACTCCAAAGGCACGTACCGGTTCCCTCTCTTCGTCTTCTTCCTCGTCAAACTATCTAACTTTGGCATTAAATTAGCGTCCAAATCCATCATCTCCGGCGCCTCCCCACCTTCTTCCTTCCTCGTGTTCTCTCGATCTTTTCGATTTCCCTCTTCGATTTCGCTCAACTCTCGCATCGTACTCTTCGATAACTTCCACTGACTGACATCCGCTGCTCTCTCTAATTCCCCTCTATCGATCAAATCCAATCGTTCTCTAAACATATTCACCCGTTCCGTGTGCATTTTAAACTTGTGACAGTTCAAACACGCGCATCGCAACACCTTCGTCACCGTCGGAAACAACAAAGGGTGATACACGGGAACCACCAAATCGATGTGCCCAAAATGCCCCGGGCAATGATGTTGCGATAACCCGCACGTTGCGCACACGCCGAATTGTTCGATCGGGCCAAACGCCGGGTCGTATAATCCATCAACTACTGGGTTATTCAGAGCATCGAACAAGACTGGATTGGTGACTCTTTTCACGGAAATCTCTCGCGCTTCTTTCGGGTCGTAAAACGAAAACGACACCGAGGAAATTTCTTTAGACACCAAGTGCGGGTCTTTGACTTCGATTTCTTTCTTGTTGTTGAAATCATCGACTTTGAAGACGTCGTCTTCTGAATCTGAATCTGAATCGTCGTCGTCGTCCACTTTCCTATTGGTTTTCATGCTGAACAACAATAACCAAGAGTCGTTGTCGTCGCCTTTCTCTCCTCCTCAAATCTTCTTCTTCGATATTAAAAGTTTCTGACGAGAAAAGCCGCCGCCGCAGAAAAAAATGAAAAAATTAACAAAAATCACAAAAGGAACAAAAAGACGAAAAAGATGAAAAAAGAGATCAGTCTGGCACTTTTTATTGGCAAAGAACACTACAGTAGAAAAAACGGTTGCTACTACTATTATTGTTGTGTCTACTTTTAGGAACAACAACAACAAGGAAGAAGACTTATTATTAACGAATAATAATGATGAATTCTTCTAAGTATTATGTCTCACAACGACGCGTTTTCTTTCCCGCACTCCTACTCTTCATCTTCTTTTGTTCTTCTTGTGATGGGCAACAACAACGAAAGATCCTCTGCCTCCACGGTGGGGGCCAAACGGCGAGTTCCTTTGAAAATACGCGCGGTATGCAATCGCTCATCGCAGCTTTGCCAGAAATTGAGTTTGTTTTTCCCACGGGAAGTTACGATGGACCGTTATGGATCCCGGATCCACCGAACGGAAAAGGGGAGCCGACGACTGATCCTGATATCGCCGCACTCTCGGTGAATGCTTTAGAAGCAGTCGTCGCAGACCAAGGGCCTTTTTACGGCATTTTGGGGTACAGCCAAGGGGGAGCTTTCGTAACAACGTTTCTCTCGCAAACGACGAGCGCGATGTTCGAGGTGGCGCTCATATTTTGCGGCTATCTCCCGACGACGCATCTCGGCCTCGTGAGCGGCATCGACGCGTCGGCTCCGTTCGAGAACATCCGCGCTTTGGTGTTTATGGGAACAAACGACAACGTCATCGACAACGCTCTGTCGCGGGATGCCGCCGCAAAGTACGGCACGGCGACGCTCGTCTACGACGCGGTCGGTCACGAGGTACGGTGGGAGGCTACGACGAGCTTCCAAACGGTCACAGCATTCATCACTTCTCCGCAGAGTGACGCCGCGGACAGCGTCACAACATCTCCCGGACAAAAGTCATCCGACCACCGTTTCTTCGGCTTCGCGTGCGCGTTGTGTATATTCGCTTACATTTTTACGACGCACGTCTGATTAAAAATGAAGACTGTTATGCCGCGCTTGGCCAGTCTTCGTTGCGTTTCAACGATGAGCTCTTCTTCATTAGCGGAGTGCTCTTCGCGCTGTTTTAAAAGTAGTAGTAGATTAGACTAGTGGTAGTATCGCGAAGCGTTTTTAAGAATCTTCACATAGTGTGTAAGCTTTTAGTAATTGTTATTATTGTTTTAATTTGCTAGTATCATCGTTTCCTCGGCGCATCCGCGTCTTCCATCTCCTGATCCCTGTCTCTTCGCTTCGACCGACTTCCTCCTCCGCCGCCGTATTCCTGTTGTTGCCCGTCGTAATCTTCTATAAAATCTCCACCGTACTCCTCTTCTTTCTCCGCGCGTTCCAGCTCTACTTTCAACAACTGACCGTACCCTCCTCTCCCGCTATCAAAGTTTGTTCTGTATTCGTCTCTGACTTGACCGCCCGATCGACCGCGGCCGAATTGCCTCCCGTCGACAAACCCCCAGTCGAAATCGATCCGAATTTCCCGGTCGTCCAACTTTGTCCCGTTCAGATGTTTCACCGCTAACTCCGCGTCCCGTCGGTTGTGAAACTCCACGAACGTGAATCCACACGGCGTCATTTTCTGTTTGTCTAATCCCATCGTGATTTTCTTCACTGGTCCACACAAGGTGAATAATTCGTGTATTTGTTCCTCCGTGGTGAAGAACGAGACGTTCCCGACGTATAACGTCGTCGACGTTCGCAAACGATCTAAATATTCCTCGAGATTGCCTTCGAATCTGCGGTCTTTATACTGCGTCAACGGTTCCTGGTCTAAGAATAAACGCGCCATTTTTATTATGTATTATGTTGTTGTTGTTCTTGTTCTTCTTGTTCTTCTTCTTTTCGATCGTAATTGCGCAGTTTTAAATGCAGAACAAACAGATCAACAAAAACACAAAAACAACAACAACAAAACAAACGCAGTAAAGTATACATATGATGCGATGGAATAATTAGATTTCATCATGTTCTCTCTCTCTCTCTCTCTCTCTCTCTCTCTCTCTCTCTCTCTATACATACATACAAACAAAACACGCACACGCAATTCTATACGGTTTACTTTCTTCTCCTTTTTTATTTACACGCAGACATAATACACACACATACGTGTGCGCTTAATATTATGCACTTTTAATTTTTGCTCTTCAGATTCTTCTTCTTCGTCGGCGTGGCGGCGTCTCGGAACGCGTTTTGACACAAATCGGCGACATCGCACTCGGAACATTTCGGCCGCAACGGCGTGCAGTATAACTGTCCAAATCCGACGAGTAATGGGTTGATTTCCACCCACTCGTCTTTGGGTAACCAGTTCTCTAAAGCGACTCTGGTGTCCTCGGGCGTTCTTTTCCGAGGCGAACCGGCGTTGGTCACCGCGCACGATTCCGAAACCCATCCTAACCGCTCAGTAATTCTGTGCACGTGCACGTCCACACATATCCCGCTCGGTTTTTCCCACCCGACGTTCATGATTAAGTGTCCCATTTTCGGACCAACCCCGGGGAGTTCCACTAACGACTCTAAATCCGGAGGAATATCTCCGCCGTATTTTTCTACGCATATCTTCGCCGCCGCTCGTAAATATTTCGCTTTGTTCCTGTGAAACCCGACTTGGTGTATTATCTCGTCTAAATCGTCTTCCGTCGTGTTCAATATCCCTTCCGCGGTGTCTTTATTCAACGCGATTAGCTTATTCATCGTCGCGTGATTAATTTGATCTTTCGTTTGCGACGAGAGCATGGCGGAGATCAACGTCCGGTATCGCTTCTGTTTTTCGTCGTCCGTCTCGGCGATTTTCTCGCATCCCATGGTATCCACCGGCGCTAACGGTCCGTTCTTTCTCATTTTTTTAATCTTCGCTAAACACTCTTCCCAGTTTTTCGGCGGCGCTCGTTCGTGTTTCACGTTGTTCGTTGTTTTCGTCTTCTTCTTCTTCGTCGGCGTTTTTAACAACTCATCGTTCTCATCGTTCTCGACGTCGTTACTCTTGGATGCTTGCGCTGCTGCTCCTCTTTCGCGTTTCTTTTCGTTGGTAAAAGAGTAGTTTGTTTTGGTGTTCGATGATGATGTTCTTCCGTCCATTTTGGAAACCCGACCGCCCATGAAAGAAGAGGAGGAAAAAAATCTCTCGTCTCTCCTCGTCTGAATGAAAGTCGCGCTTCGAAGACGACCAGGACGAAAACGAAAGAAGCAGAAGGTGTTTGTCACAGAAGAACAAGGGTGAGGTGTTCTGATAAAAAAAGGAGCAGTAAAAGTCTTAAAAGTTGCTTTTAAAAGCGGTGCCAGCATGAGAAGAGTACTACTAATGGGGAATACGTGAGAGTAAAAATGTTCTAGTCTTCATCACTAAACGCTTCGTCTTCTTCTCCTCCTCCCGATCCGTTCTTCATGAACGCTCTTATTGTCGCGATGTGATTCAACAACTCTTTCTTCCCTTCCCCACTATTCGCGCTGGTAAACACAAACGGTGGCAACTCTTCGAACATTTCGCTTATTTCATCGGCGAACATGTCCACGTGTTCCGCCGGCGTCGCGCGTTTCCCGCCCTTGGCTTTCCGTTTTTTATCCGCCTTGGTGAACACGACCGTGGCTGGAATATCGTTCTCGGCTAAGAATTCTAACGCGTCCAAATCTAGTTGTTGGGATTTGACCGTGCTATCGACTAATAACATCACCGAGATTAAGTTTTTCCGTTCTAACAAGTACTCTCGAGTGAACTTCGCCCACTCCTTCTTGAGATGTTCCGGCGCGTTGGCGAAGCCGTACCCGGGTAAATCGACGAGAAACCACTTCCCGTCGCCGGTGGTGATTTCGTAATGATTAATCGTTTGCGTTTTCCCTGGATTTTTGGAGACTTTGGCGACGTTTTTCCTGTTCGTGAGCATGTTTACCAATGAGCTCTTCCCGACGTTCGAGCGTCCGATGAACGCCACTTCCGGGAGTTTCGTTTGCGGACAGTCTTGGTGTCGAACGACCGAGGAGATGAATTTGGCCGATTTTATCGTCGCCGCTTTCGCTTGTTTTGCCAGTTGCAACTCTACGCTCCCGTATTCTTCTACATCTAAATCTTCTTCTTCTGAATCATCATCATCATCGTAATAATACACTCCTTTTCCTCCTCCTTCTTCATCGTCATCGTTCGCATCATCATCGCTTTGAGAATTCAAAGAAGAAGAAGAAGAATTCAAAGAATTAGAAGTGCTGCACCCTAACGAAGACGTAAGTCTTCTTAATAATAAACACCTTCTCTGCGAAGAAGAATACGACATATTGGTAGTATGAGTAGTAGTAGTAGCAGCGAGAGTACGAGTACTACTCGTAGTACTCGTCGCACTGGTGCGAGCGCAACACATCGCCGTCGTTCGTCGCGCGATGATGTTGCGCATCATCGAACATTTGTGCATCTTTTCTCTCTCGACAACAAAAAAGTTCGTTCTTCTTATTTATGAAGAAGAAGAACACAAAGAAGAACACAAACAAAGAAGAGACCAAACGAACAAAAAACAAAAGAAAGAGGAAAAAAAAATTCAAAAAAGAAAAAAAAAGAGATTTGAAAAAAGTCACAAAATTCTCCTCTCTTCTCTTTACTGTTGTGTGTTATAGCACACAAGCAGCACACGTTTTATTAAAACATCATCGTCATCGTTTTAAGCTTTTAATATTTATATTTATACACGTGTTATACGTATATTTTTTGTAGGAGAAGAGAGAGAGAGAGAGAGAGAGAGAGAGAGAGAGAGAGAGAGAGAGAGAGAAGAACGACAACTTGAGAACGGATTTTGGGAATTTTCCAAAACACATCGAATACGAAAAGAATGCCGCCGAGGAAGAAGAAGAAGAACGACAACGACGCATCCAAAACGGACGCGCAAAGAGCCGCGGTCCTCGAAACGGACGAGGAAATCCTGAGAGAGCGTCAATTATCCACGAAAATTTATCAGTCCGCTCTGAGCAGCAGAATTGTGTCGTCCGCGTTGCCGTCCACCGCAGAGGTTATTCAAACGAGGAAAAATCAGCTGTTCAAATCGGAGGCGAAAGATATCGCGAAGAAAGCAAACGTGAGAAAATCGAGACACATGGTGGTATTTCCCGGGCAATTCGCGCAGATTAGTTTGAACAACATAAATAACAACAACAACGCGAGTGGTGGTGGTAATGGTGGTGGAGATAATAATAACACTACTTCTGCCGCTACGAACGCGAACGCGGTGGAGTTTGGAGAACTCGCGGATTTGGATACGCAAAATCCAGTCTGTTACATCAACTTCCCGAACGGCATCGGGAAGATGAAACTGTACGGGACTATAGCGAGGGCGAGAGAGTCGAGGTATTTCACCTTGAACCTCGGCAGCGGAGGCGGCGGATCGTCGAGGAAAGATTCAGGGGCGAATGCAAACGCGAATCTCGAAGATTTCTTCGACGCGGTGTTAATATTCTCCCAATGGGCTTGGATCGGGACGAAAGAGGAGAATCCGGAGGAGAAGCCATTGTTGGAGATTCCCGAGAGCGTTTGGAAGACCATGAATAGCGGGAATAAGAAGACGGCGATTGATTGGGAGAGGAAGAACAGCAGCACATCGGGCAAGAAAAAAGGAGGAGGAAAGAAGGGAGATGAAAACGACGACGCGAACACGGACGCCGCCGACGATAGCGTGATTACGCTCGGCGACTCCGACGAAGAAGAAGGTGAAGGAGGAGGAAAAGATAATAAATCAAAAGACGTCGCGGGTGGTCGAAGACCGAAACGTCAGGCAGCGGCGAAAGCGGAGAAGAATCTCGCCGATAACGACGGTTTAGGAAACATTGATTTCGATGGAGACGACGACAGCGATTCAGACGACGGGCGCATGAAGTCGCCGCAAGCGCTCGTGAGAGGGAAAGCGACGATATCAATCATCTCGCCCATCCAGCCGAGCATAGCCGGGAGAGAGGTATCGTTGCGATCACCAGGCGGTGGAGGTAATGGAAACCCGAAAAAGAAATCATCGACGGACAAAGCTGCCGCCGCGGCTGCCGCGAAGAAAAAGGCGCAACATCAAAAGAAGAAGAAACGCGAGGAGCGAATCGAGCTCTCGGACGCGGACGACTCGGACGACGTCATGGACCTCATATCGTCGGACGAGAGCAGCGAAGACGACGAACCAATCGCGAAGAAGGCGCGACCAGCGAGACGTTCTAGCGCAGCGGCGACGAAATACAAGAAAGATTCGGATTCAGATGATGATGATGATGATGCTGACGAGGATGGAGAATCTGAGGAGGAGGAAGAGGAAGAAGAAGAGAGCGACTTCGACTACGACTCAGATTTCGAATAATATAATTCTAAAACAAACGCGTACCACAGTAGCGAGAAACCAATAATAGATTATAACTTTAGATGCGAGTGATACAACACGTAATGATAATAAACAACAGCGACAACGACAACGCGATTACTTCTTCTTACTTAGTGCTCTTTCAAGAACTTCTGTAATCCGAGAACCGCGCTGTTCGAGCCCACAAACATGGGCGATTTTTGATGGATACTCATAGGTTTCACTTCCATGACCCGTTCGTCGGCCATTTTCCCTCTCGTCGCCATCCCGTTCGCTTGCTCCGCAATCATAGCAATCGGCGCAACCTCATACAGTAATCTCGCCTTACCTTCCGTCGCCTTCACGTCTGGAGGGTACAGCCAAATGCCGCCGTATAACAACGTTCGATGGAAATCACCGATGAGAGCGCCGATGTACCTATACGACCACGGATCTCCTTTTCTCCCGTCGATTTCGCCCGTTTGTAACTGTTTCACGTACTCTCTTAACTCCGGCGCCCATAATTGCACGTTCCCGTTGTTCCCACTATAAATGCGTTTCATATCTTTGCCGTCTGGAATTTGTAACTTTTCGTGCGACATGACAAACTCGCCGATTTGTTCGTCCAGAGTGAAACCAAACACGCCGTGACCAGTGGTAATCATAAAAACGCACGACGAAGAAAACATGCAATACCCAGCCGCGACTAAGTTCTCCCCGGATTGATTCGCGTTTTCCGTGCAGTTCTTCATGATTTCCTCGGCAGATTGCGTCGGGTCAATGTCGCACTCTCCGGGTGAATAAATGCCAAAAATTGCACCCGTCGTGACGCACGCGTCGATGTTCGAGGACCCGTCGATCGGGTCAAACGTCACCACGTAATCTCCATTCCCAACGTTCGTCGCTGATAAAACCGGGTGATCTTCCTCCTCGGTCACAATCAGCGAACTTCGTCCGCATTTTTGTACCGCGTTTAAGAAAATATCGTTCGCAATGACGTCCAACTTCTTCTGTTCGTCGCCGCTTTCATTTTTCCCACCCGCTAATCCAATATTCCCTTGTAACGGGGCTGCTTTCACTAAGCTCATGATTTGCTTACACGCGATGGCGATGGAATTGATGACGATGACTAAATCGTCGTCCAAATTCCCGAGTTGCGCCTGGCGAGTCAGCCACATGGAGAGCATTTTTTCCGCAGAACTGTTCGTGGTCGTTTGTTGTTGCGAAGAAGCATCACCGCGAGAGTAAAATCTTTTTTTTGTTCTTCTTCTCGTTGAACAACCCCCACGTTTTTTCATCATCGTCATCTTTTTCATCATCATCATCTTCGAAGAAGAAGACAAAGAAGAAGACAAAGAAGACAAAGAAGAGGAAGCCATCGTCGTCGTCGTCATCTTTTCGCGTCTCTCTGTCTGTCGTGGTAAAAAAATGAGGAGAGAGAGAGAGAGAGAGAGAAGAAGAGAGAAGAAGAGTATAGATATAAAGACTGACGAGAGAGAGATTTTTTATCCACAACGAAACAAAAGAAAAACCGTCAAAAAAACTGTTTTGTCGTTTGTTTTCTGTTTTTTTTTCGATTTGAGAGTCACGTGACCAAAAAGTCGTCATTTTAGCAATTAGAGAGACCGACCTGAACTGAATTAAAACAAACGAGAAGAAGGAACACAACACAGAAGAAGAAGAAGAGAGATGATGTCTTTCTCCTTTGCGACCACGACCACGACCGACCCGAGGACGACTGCTGCTACTCGTCGTCGTCGTAGCAACAACAACAAGGCGCTTCTTTCTCGCGGAGGAAGGAGTTGTGCGACTCTTTCTTCTCCGCCCCCTACGAAAACGACTTTTAACGACGACGCAATTCTTCTGTGTCGTCGATGCGTGCAAATTGTTGTTCGCCGCCGCCGCTCGGGCGAGGGTTTGGGTAGGAAAAGTTTTAACGCCGCGAGCGCATCATCGTCGCGGAAGAAGAATGCGTCGTACGGTGGCGGCGACAGCGGCGGCGAAGAAAGAGGTCGTCAGAAACAAATGCAAGAAGATCGACTGGCGTACACCAAGTCGAGGAACAGAGGAGAAAATACGTACGATTTCGCGCCAACGAGAAGAGGAGGAGGAGGCAACGCGAATACGTTTAATAATAGAAATAATAATAATAATAATAATAATAATAGAAATAGTAGCGGGTGGTTTGAAGAGGACGAATACGAGACGCAAGAACAAAGAAAAGGAGGAGGAAGAGGAGGAGGAGGAGGAGGAGGAGGACGGAATAGTAATAATAATAATCAACAACCTCGTCTGTTTCCCCGAGAACTGGATAAGTTCTTAGTCGCCGGCGCGTTTGTCGTCGGTATCGGCGCCGGCGTCATTTTCGACACCGCAGTTGACTTGGAACCGTCCAACGTCGCGTCCAGGGAGATTTTAGATCGACGAACGCCGTCGAGCGAAGTGTGCATGGCGAACGGGGCTTCGGCGATGGTGTTTGACCAGAGGGTGTTTTTGTCCTTGAATCCGTTCAACGTGTACGTGGCGCAACCAGAGGTGAAACCGGGGTGCGTTTTAAGAAGATCAAACTGGTCGGTGTTGGAGAGAGAGAAAGTAGTCACGCAAGATCAAGAGAACGATTGCAAGAGGAATTTGAACACGTTCGCGTACGTCGGGGATTTGAAAAAGTCGCCAGAGGTGTCGTGCGTGTATCACTCTGAAGAGGCGGAGAATCAGTTCATGAAGGACCCGTCGAAAGCGGTGTTGGGCGACGGCGTGAGAGGGAGCGAGAAGGGCAAGAACATCGCCGGTGGCGGAGGAGGTAGTAATAACAAATCCTTTCGATAGATGAAGTAGAAGAAAACGACGACGACGAAGATAATTTATAAAGTAACAAGGTGCAACTGTGCTCTCTAAGTTTCAACTAAATCCTATATATATGACTAACGACCGACGAACTCGTCCAGCGTTTTCTGCGTGGCGTCGAAACTCTGTCTTCGATCGGCCGCATCTTCCATTTTCGTTTCCATCTTGTTCCCTTTTTTCGTCCCGTCGAGAAAATGACCCAACGTTTCTAGTTTATTTTGAACGCTTTGCCATATGATATCGTCCACGCTATCTTTCGCGTGAAGAAATTGAACCAGGACGGAATCTCGCTGTCCAATTCTATGCGCGCGGTCTTCCGCTTGAAGTATTTCCGCCGGCGTCCACGAATATTCCGAAAAGACGACTAAACTCGCGCGCGTGAGAGTCAAGCCGACGCCGGCGGCTTTAATCGAAAGCACTGCCACTTTCGGTGAGTTTGCGTCGCACCTTTGGAAGGAATCCACTAAACCTTGACGCAAACCGCTCGGCGTTTCGCCATCGATGCGAATGAACCTAGTTTTTGTCTTCTCCATCGTCTCCACGGCGGCGTGTAGCAAACACTTGTGGTGCGCGAAGAACAAAATTTTCTTCTCCTCGTCGACAGACTCCAATAGATTTATCAGATAATTTTGTACAGTTTTCACCTTCGCCTCTGCAGTACTTAAGTAATATTTGTTCATCAACATTTTACGCTCTAAAGTTTCCGTCTCTGGTAACTCATTCATAGCCTGAACGATCGGTTGTATTTTTGAAGTCCTCTCCGCTTTCGGTATCTCCAAGAAAATTTGTTCCCGTTGTTTAGGCGGGAGCTGCGTGAGCACGTCTTTCTTCTTTCTGCGAATCATGACCGAAGAAGAGACGACGGCGAACAACTCTTGACTTTCGCTCGACCCGCTAAAGGCGCCAAATCGCCCTCCTGAACAATATCTTTGACCGTATTCTGATAATTTCGGAAAAATATCCGGTCGCAAACTCGTCAGTTGCGAAAATAACTCGATTGGTTTCGCCAGCGCCGGCGTGCCGGTAAGACAGATCGCTCGTTTCGCGCGTATGAGAAAGGGAACGACAGCCATCGTTCGTTTGGCTTTCCGGTCTTTGAGAAAGTGCGATTCGTCGCACACGACCACGTTCGCTTTCATAACGTTGAAAACGAGCTCGAATAACTCCTTCTGTATCTGATTACAGATGGAATACGGCACGATGATAAAATCGATTTTTGTCGATGCGCTGCCGCTGCCGTTGCTATTTTTTCGCATTTCGTTCAAGATATCCTTAGACTCTTTCGCGGATGCAATCTTGCGCACTTTCACTGCGCGTTCACCTTTTCCATCGTCGCCATCAACTCTCCCGAGCCATTTCTCGATTTCGTGTTTCCACGTGTCTTTTAAACTACTAGGACAGAATATAACGCACGGCCAATCTTTCGAATAAACTTTCGAGACACCCAAAGCTTGAATGCTTTTCCCTAAGCCCATTTCGTCACCAATCATCGCTCGACCGTCTCTCTTAAGAACAAATTTTACGCCTTCGCTTTGAAATGGAAATAACTTATCTTTAAACGGAATAGAATTGAACTGATTGTCGACCATTTTATCGTGAATCATTCGATCCGCGCTTCGTAAACTTCGTCTCACGAACGGGTGTGGATAAAGGATGTTCACCGCGTCGTTGACATCAAATTGGCGCTTCAAACTCGACACGACTAGATCCAACCGTCCGTGAGGTATACCATCCCACGTGATTATATTTTTCATCACCGTGCCGTTATTAATTTCTTCCAACTGTTCTCTTCTCTCGTACTCTTCCGCGCTTTCTCTTGCGAACGCCGCGTCAAACTTTGCGACGAGTCTGTCAAACTTCCGAGCGATTGGCGCCGAGATGAACAGTTCAAATTTAACGTGTCCAGCGCTATTATTACCACCCTCGCTGAGTAAAATGGATATCCTTTTCACCGCGTGATGTTGATGCTGGTAGTTCTGTTGTTGCAAAACCTCTTGTTGTTGTTGTTGTTGTTGTTGTCGTTGTTGTTGCTGAGAAAGTTTCATAAAATCAAACGCGTTTGTCGTCGTCGTTCTCTGCTTCTTTCTATTCTCTTCCTCTGCTCGAATGATGATCCGATCGAACTTTTCGTTGTCCATCTCAGTCTCAAAGTCGTCCTCCTCCTCGTCGAAGAGCGACATCGGAGAAGAAGAAGATGAGAAGATGAGAAGAAATCTAAGCACCGGTTGATTTCAATATCATAATTCTTCTTCTTGTTTACTAATAACGAGAGGGAAAGAGAGAGAGAGAGAGAGAGAGGGAAAGAGAGAAAACGAAAACGTCTCTAAGAAATGCGGCGCATCAAAGTTTCGCTGAAAATGTCGTCTCTTCTTCTCGTATCATCTCTTTGTGTTGTTGTTGTTCGCCTTTACACAGTGAGGAGGAGGACAAAAGTTTTAGTGCAAAGAGAGAGAGAGAATTTTTTTTTTCAGCAGCAAACAACAACAGCGGGTCCAACCGTGTAAAAGTAGTTGAGGAGGTGTGTCGTTTCAATTTTTTTTTTGCTTTGGATAACTGACTTTTGCAGAGCCTCTTCGGCACCACGTCTCACGCCTCCTCACAAAAGGAGAGAGAAAAAAAGAAGTTTCGACAGACCTCACTCAAACGCGCGGTCTTCCACGGCGTCTATTTTTCTGTATCTTTATAAAGTAAACGTAGCGTAGAAGTAATTATACCTCATTTAACGCCATAAAAATGTTCGCTTCGACGACTTTATCGAGCGTTTCATTTACGCGTGCGAATGTGGGTGGGGCAACGACGTCGTCGGCTTCGAAAGGCAGAAAAGTGACAATGGTAATGCGCGCGAACGCGTCGATGTCTTCGACGCGAACGTCCATTCCGGGTAACTTTTCCGGATTACGATCCACGAATGCCATCGACATGACGAGCACGTTATCCAGAAACGGTAACTTTAAAGGCGTCACCTCGAGGCAACTTTCTACGAAAAGTGGTTCTTCTTCTTCGTCCTCGGGTAAGAATTTGGGAGCAGTCATCAAGGGCCCACGAGCGATGTTTGAACGCTTTACGGAAAAAGCGATCAAGGTCGTCATGTTAGCGCAAGAAGAAGCGAGAAGGTTAGGTCACAACTTTGTCGGTACGGAGCAAATTATGTTGGGTTTAATCGGCGAAGGTACCGGTATTGCCGCGAAGGTTTTAAAGTCCATGGGGATATCGTTGAAAGAAGCGAGAGTGGAGGTGGAGAAGATCATCGGTAGAGGTTCGGGTTTTGTAGCGGTTGAAATTCCGTTTACGCCGCGAGCGAAACGCGTTTTAGAACTCGCTTTAGAAGAAGCGAGACAACTCGGCCACAATTACATCGGCACGGAACACTTATTGTTGGGTTTGTTGAGAGAAGGCGAAGGCGTCGCGGCGCGCGTTTTGGAAAACTTGGACGCGGATCCAGCCAAGATTCGATCTCAAGTCATCCGAATGGTTGGTGAGTCCCAAGAAGCGGTCGGCGCTGGCGCTGGCGCGACTGGCGGTGCCGCCAGTGGTTCCAAGACGCCTACACTCGAGGAGTTTGGTTCGGATTTGACGAAGCAAGCCGAAGAGGCCAAGTTGGACCCTTGCGTCGGCAGAACGAACGAAATAAGGCGCGTCACGCAAATTCTCGGTAGAAGGACCAAAAACAACCCTTGCTTGGTTGGTGAACCCGGGGTTGGTAAATCCGCGATTGCTGAAGGTTTGGCGCAACAAATCGCGTCGGGAACCGTTCCGGAAACTTTGGAAGGGAAGAGAATGATGACTTTGGATATGGGTTTGCTCGTTGCGGGTACCAAGTATCGCGGGGAATTCGAAGAACGTTTGAAGAAGCTCATGGACGAAGTCAAGCAAGACGACGCAATTATTCTTTTCATCGACGAAGTGCACACTTTGATCGGTGCAGGGGCGGCTGAAGGCGCAATAGACGCTGCGAACATCTTGAAGCCGGCGTTGGCGAGAGGCGAGTTGCAGTGCATCGGCGCGACGACGATTGACGAATACCGAAAGCACATCGAAAAGGATCCGGCGCTGGAGAGACGTTTTCAACCGGTTCAAGTCCCGGAACCGACGGTGGATGAAACCATTGAAATCTTGAAAGGTTTGAGAGAGCGATACGAAGTTCACCACAAGTTGAAGTACACAGACGAAGCTTTGGAGTGCGCGGCGAAGTTTTCTTCGCAGTACATTTCTGATCGTTTCTTACCGGATAAGGCTATCGATTTAATCGATGAAGCCGGGTCGAGAGTTCGTTTGGACCACACGTCTATTCCGGAAGAAGCCAAAGAGCTGGACAAAGAATTGAAGGCTTTGCAAAAAGAGAAAGACACCGCGATTCGAGGGCAAGACTTTGAAGTCGCCGGGAGCATCAGAGACAAGGAGGTTGAGTTGAAATCTCAAATTAAAGCCATCACGGAGAAGAAGCAAGAAGAAGCCAAGGCTGAAATTGAGTCTGGTAAAGAAACCGGTCCGACCGTGAACGAACAGGATATTGCGGACGTTGTCGCCGCGTGGACTGGTATTCCGGTCGATAAGGTTGCCTCGGACGAAGCGCAACGCTTGATGGGCATGGAAGAGAAGTTACACGAACGTTTGATTGGTCAGGAAGAAGCCATCGTGGCGTGCTCAAGAGCTGTCCGAAGATCGAGAACGGGGCTTAAGTCGCCGAATCGTCCAGTCGCCTCGT
>Ga0209091_10002395_pt1 | contig 15845 bp, 10 predicted proteins | sample ArcticOcean_MG_C_6_FD_187438 | JGI IMG/M metagenome (GOLD analysis project Ga0209091, IMG submission 187438) | Marine microbial communities from western Arctic Ocean - ArcticOcean_MG_CB8_128 (SPAdes) (version 2) | ecosystem: Environmental > Aquatic > Marine > Oceanic | place: Arctic Ocean...
CCCTTAGAGTTGGAGGAGATGTTTTTGATGACACTATTGTTAAATTTGTAAGAAGGGTCCACGGCATTATTATCGGCGAGGCAACTGCTGAGCAAATTAAAGAAGAGGTTGGAAGTGCTTTTGAATCGAAAATTATACGAAAGAACGAATTTAGAGGTCGTGCAGTTTCTACTGGCCTTCCTGTTGCTTTTGAAGTCACTAATGCTGAGATATTAGAGGCTTTGAGTGAGCCACTAGGAATGATAATCAGTGCACTAAGAACTGCACTTGAGCAAACGCCTCCAGAACTATCATCAGATATTGCGCAAAATGGTCTAGTTATTACTGGCGGTGGTGCACTTTTAGAGGGTCTTGACAAGCTAATTCATAATCAAACAAACCTGCCTGTTACTATTGCAGATGATCCGCTTACCTGTGTCGCAAGAGGTGGAGGGCTTGCCCTAGAAATGATTAATCAGCATGATATGGGGTTTTTAGCAGCTGAGTGAATAAAAATAAGTCGAGAAATTAATAATGCGACTTTTAAAACTTTTCGTACCAGTACTTCTTTCAATTATCTTAATTGTATTAGATACTCGCTTTTCTTATTTAGATAATTTTAAAAAATTCACCTTAACTCTTCTCAGCCCAATTTATGTAATTGTTGATTTGCCCAGCCAAGTCATTAATTGGGTCAACGATAAGGGCGCTGATAATGAGATTCTAATTGGTGAAAATGATTATCTAAAAAGTCAATTAATTGAACTTAAAGCAAGGCTTCAAACCTACAACAATCTAGCTTTAGAAAATCAAAAAATTTCAGAGCTTTTAGATTCAAGCTATAAAATACCAAATCACGATGTTTTGCTTGCACGAGTTAAGTCAATTTCTCAGTCTAGGCTATCCAATAAAATAGTTATTGATAAGGGTTTAAATGATGAAGTAGCCCTTTCTCAGCTTGTAGTTGCTTCTAATGGAGTTGTTGGTCAAGTTATACAAGTGACGCCTCTATTCTCAACTGTTAGGCTTATTTCTGATCCTACCCAATTTATGCCCGTTAAAAACGCAAGAAATGGAATTCGAGGTATCACCAAAGGAATGGCATCAAATGAAAAAGGCATGATAGTTGAGTATGTACCATTAGATTCAGATGTTAAAGTTGGAGATTTATTCCTTACTAGTGGAATTGGTAATTCATACCCATCTGGCTATCTTGCGGGAAGGGTAACTTCAATTGATGATTCTGTAGATGCCTCATTCTTATCAATTACGCTTCAACCATCTCAAAATATGAATAAATTAGAAATGGTCCTTATTATTAAAGGAAAAAATGACTAATTCTAATCACTTCTTTCTTCTAGTTAAAATATCTATTATTGCATTCATTACTGGTGCAATTTCGCTGCCGTTTTCTCTAGAGCTTGCCTCTCCTTTTTGGTTATTACCTTTTTTTAGCTACTGGGTTATTTATTCAAATGGCAAGAATATTTTTGCTTCTGCATTTATTCTTGGAATATTACTTGATATTATTGAGGGAGGAACTCTAGGTCAAAACGCTGTTGCCCTAGTGCTCAGCTCTGCTTTTATTTTAAATGTAAAAAAATCTTTTTTTGTTTCAAATTTAACGACTCAACAAGTTTATATTTTTTTAGGATCTATAATTTATTTGATTATATTTTTATTGGTTCAGCAATTAACTCAAGGCCTAAATTTTGAGTGGTTAATATTACTTTCTCCATTTACTAGTGCAATATTATGGCCCTTAATTCGATACTTATTAGCAAAGCTTAAACAATAATTAAGTTAAAGATATGGAAAAAATTGGAAATATTAAGCGCGAAAAAGTAGTATTCAAATCAAGAGTAATTTTTTCCGCAATCATAATGCTTTTGATAACTCTGATCTTAATAGTAAGACTCTTTAATCTTCAAGTAACTAAGCATGATTACTATTTAGAAGAAGCGCTTGGTAATCAAATGCAAAATCTTCCTATAACACCAATTAGGGGTGATATTCTAGATCGAAATGGGAAAATATTAGCAACTAATGAATTTTCTTATATATTAACAATCACTCCAGAAAAAGTAACTAATTTAAACGAAACATTGATAGGATTAGAAATAAGTGATTTAATTACTTATGACGATATTAAAAAATTTAATAAAAAATTAAGTCGTTTTAAAAAATTTCATAACATACCCTTAAAATTTAATCTCTCCGAGTCATCCGTTGCTTCATTTTTAGTAGAAAACCAACTCCCTGGCGTTGAGGTTGAGCCGTATTTTCATCGAGTTTATCCTTATGGAGAATCGAGTGCTCATCTCATTGGATACGTCTCTTCAATGAGTAAAGCAGACAAAGGTATTTATGATAAAAAAAATTATAATGGTACAAATTTTGTTGGCAAAACAGGTATTGAAAAACAATATGAGAAGCTACTTCATGGGCAATCTGGTATTAAACAAATTGAGCGAAATGTAGCTGGCCGAATTGTGGATACCAAAATTATAACGCCCTCTATCGCTGGCCAAGATATCTACTTAAATATTGATATAGACTTACAACTTAAAGCTGAATCACTTCTCGGAGATAGTAGAGGTGTTATCGCACTTATAAATGTTAAAGATGGGTCAATACTCAGTTTAGTCAGTACCCCTTCATATAATCCAAATTGGTTTGTTAATGGAATTTCAGTCGAAAGATATAATGAGCTCAGTAATAACGAAGACTTGCCACTTTTTGATAGAAGCATTAAAGGACTCTACCCTCCTGGATCGACTATCAAGCCAATGGTTGCTCTTGCTGGTTTAGAGCTTAATAATATAACTATTAAAGATAGTACCTTTTGTCCTGGATACTACAAATTAAATAATTACTCTAGAAAGTTTAATGACTGGAAACGAACTGGTCATGGGAAAGTAGATGTGATTGAGGCTATAGCTCAATCATGTGATGTATTTTTCTATGATTTAGCTTTCAATATGGGTATTGATCAAATTCATGATAGCCTTTCATATTTTCAATTTGGCAAAAAAACAGGAATTGACTTACCAGGAGAACTTGGCGGTATCCTTCCCTCTAGAGAGTGGAAAAAGATTAATAAGGACGAGCCTTGGTATAGAGGAGAAACTCTTATAACAGGAATTGGCCAAGGTTTTATGACTACAAGCCCTCTTCAACTCGCTTTAGCAACAGCAGCTATAGCAAACAAAGGTCAGTTATTAATGCCTCAAGTAATGATGCATTCTCAATCAAAAAATGGTGATTTATTTGAAGAACAAAACCTAAAATCAAATCAAATACCTATAAAGGATATCAATAATTGGGAGTTAATTATTGAAGCAATGAAGCAAACAGTATATGGTAAATTTGGGACAGCCAAAAGACTTAACAATAAGCTTAAATATAGCCTAGCGGGTAAAACTGGAACCGCACAGGTTTTTGGTCTTGACCCAGAAGAAGAGTACATTGCTGAAAATATTGAAGAAAAATTAAGGGATCATGCTCTATTTACTGGATTTGCACCTATAGAAGATCCCCAAGTGGCAATTGCTATTATTGTTGAAAATGCAGGAAGTGGTAGCTCAAAAGCAGCACCTTTGGCAAGAGAACTTTTAGACGAATACTTTATTAAAAATCCAGTTGAACTAAATACACTAAATTAGATTAAATCTCTTTATAGCTTTTCAGCATAGAATTTTTTTCTAAAGTCAGAAAATGTATTACTCTTGATTGCCCCTCTAATTGACTTCATCAAATACTGATAATAGAAAAGATTATGAAGGGTGTTTAGGCGGGACCCTAGAATTTCATTTGATTTTTGTAAGTGGTGAAGATATGCCCTTGAATAATTTTGACAAGTTGAGCAATGACAATTAGGATCTAGAGGGCTAGTATCTTTCTTATATTTTGCATTGCGAATTTTTATAACGCCCTCTGAAGTAAATAAGTACCCATTTCTTGCATTACGAGATGGCATTACGCAGTCGAACATATCAACTCCAGCTGCGACACCTTCAACTAGGTCTGAAGGAGTTCCAACACCCATAAGATACCTTGGCTTGTTAGAAGGCATATGATCAGGTAAGTAGCTGAGAACCTCCATCATTTCTTCTTTTGGCTCTCCAACCGACAAACCGCCAATAGCATAACCATCAAAATTCATCTCAACTAATGACTCAGCTGAATGAAGACGAAGCTCTTTATGCATTCCTCCCTGAATAATTCCAAAAAGAGCATTCTTATTGTTGAGTCTTTTATGCTCTTCTAAAGATCTTTTAGCCCATCGTAGTGAAAGCTGCATAGATTGATCAACAACATTTTTTTCAGAGGGATAAGCAGTACAATCATCAAATATCATAACAATATCTGAACCTAATTTATACTGAATTTGCATAGATTCCTCAGGACCCATAAAAATTGCTGATCCATCCTTTGGTGATCTGAATTTAACGCCTTGCTCAGTTATTTTCCGCATCTTACCCAAGCTAAAGACTTGGAACCCACCAGAATCAGTTAGAATTGGGCCCGGCCAATTCATAAAATCATGGAGATCACCATGAGCCTCAATCACATCAGTTGTAGGTGTTATTGATAAATGAAATGTATTCCCTAGGATAATTTCAGCGCCTAAATCCCTCACCTCGTCAACAGTCATTGCCTTAACTGTTCCGTATGTTCCAACAGGCATAAAAGCTGGGGTATTAACCTCACCACGCTCAAAAGTGAGCTTACCTAATCGAGCTTTATTATCTGTATTTTTAAGTTCAAATTTCATAGTAGGGTTATAAAAAATATTTGTTTTTTAGCTTTATTGGAATGCTTGATTTATTTCATCAAACCCAAAACCTCTTGATTGTAAAAAACGTTTTTGCTTAGACTTTTCTTTATAGTCTAAAAATTTGCTATCTCCAAATTTTTTATACTTAACGTCTTTTGCAAGCTCAAACCAATTAAATAAAGTTAAATCAAACTCAGTAATACCTCTTGATTTAAGCTCCATAGAAATTTTTATAGGCCCTTTGCCTTGATTAAAGCGCATAAGTATAAAAGCTTCAGAAAACCTTTCATCGCTCTGGTATTTTTGCTCAGCTAATAAAGAGATGCTGTCATTAATGACAGCATCATCAAAATCTTTAAGATTTAATTTTTGTCTTAATTCTAATTTGGAGTGCTCTCGCCTCATTAACATCTTTAATGCGGCTGCGTAGCATTTACTCTGCTGACTCTGTTTCGTCATTATCGCTCTTTACAGGCTGTATTTCGTCATTATCCTTACTCATTAATTTCTCACGAATTTTAGCCTCAAGCATTTGACTCATTTTAGTATTCTCTTTTAAGAAGTCGCGAGAATTATCCTTACCTTGACCAATTCTTTCACCTTCAACACTATACCAAGCTCCTGCCTTTTCAACAAAACCATGCTCAACTCCTAAATCAATTATCTCACTCTCCCTAGAGATGCCTTGATTATATAAAATTTGAAACTCAGCCTTTTTAAATGGAGGAGCTACCTTATTTTTGAGAACCTTAACACGCGTCTCATTACCAAGAATTTCATCACCTTTTTTAATAGCTCCAATTCTTCGAATATCAAGTCTTACGGAGGCATAAAACTTAAGAGCATTTCCACCAGTTGTAGTTTCAGGGTTACCAAACATCACACCAATCTTCATTCTAAGTTGATTAATAAAGATTACCATGGTATTAGTTCGCTTTATATTGGATGTAAGCTTTCTTAATGCCTGAGACATTAGCCTAGCTTGTAAGCCCATATGCGAAGCACCCATTTCGCCTTCAATTTCAGCTTTAGGAGTTAACGCAGCAACTGAGTCAATAACAACAATATCAACACCTCCGGAGCGAACTAGCATATCTGTAATTTCTAAAGCTTGCTCACCAGTATCAGGTTGGGAAATTAGAAGGTCGTCTGTATTTACGCCCAATTTTCTAGCATAAGAGGGATCTAGAGCATGTTCTGCATCAATAAATGCCGCCGTTCCACCCAATTTTTGCATTTCGGCAATAACATGAAGAGTCATAGTTGTTTTTCCTGAAGACTCAGGACCATAAATTTCAACAACTCTACCTCGAGGTAAGCCACCAATTCCTAAAGCAATATCAAGGCTTAAACTTCCCGTTGATACAGCTTCAATATCACTTCTCGCCTCTTCATCACCCAAAAACATGACAGACCCTTTTCCGTACTGTTTTTCAATTTGTCCAAGTGCTACTTGTAGTGCTTGTTTTTTCTTTTCATCCACTCCGTTCTCCCGCGTAAAATGATAATAAATTTATATGCAATTATTATAATGGCTTTCACTCATCAAGATACAGAATGTATGGCTCTTGCACTAAAACTTTCTCAGTTTGGTCGCAAAGCTGTTGGTGCAAATCCAATGGTGGGATGTGTGATTTCTCGTGATGATAAAATTATTGCTCAAGACTACCATCGCCTTTATGGAGAGGGCCATGCAGAGGTGAATGCCTTAGAAAAAATTAATTACAAAGGTGGAAATACTAACGTATATATTACTCTTGAACCATGTACTCATTTTGGTAAGACGCCGCCTTGTGCTGACGCACTAATTAGGGCTGGAGTTAAGAAAGTATTTATTGCAATGCTTGACCCAAATCCATTAGTTTCTGGAAGTGGAGTTAGGGCGCTTCAAGATAATGGGATCGAGGTTGAAGTTGGGCTACTTGAAGTGGAAGCTAATGAAATTAATCGCGGTTTTGTCAAAAGAATGACGAGTGGTTTGCCTTTTGTAACATCAAAAATTGCAATGAGCCTTGATGGAAGAACAGCAATGAAAAATGGGGAGAGCAAATGGATTACTTCTAAAGCTTCTCGAGAGGATGTACAAATGCTGCGAAGCTTAAATCAGGCCATTTTGACAGGCTCAGGCACAATCAAAAGCGATAACCCGATGATGACTGTTAGGACTGAGAGTGCAGATTCAAACCCACTTCGTGTTGTTATTGACAGTAATAATATTATTACTGATAAATCTCTTAACATTTTTTCATCTGATGCTGAAACTCTCATTTTAAATAACAATAATTCAGAAATGCTTGCTAATGGTAAATTAGATCTTAAATCTGCGCTTATAAAACTAGGAGAAATGGGTATTAATAATTTACTTTTAGAAGCTGGCAGCGGTCTTAATGGGGCTATGACTGAAGCTGGGCTAATTGATGAGTTTATTATCTACACTGCTCCATTAATACTTGGAAGTGATGCCAATCCGATGATAGAAATTCCTTTAAAAAAAATGTCTGACAAAATTAAACTTAATATTATTGAGGTTAGTCAAATAGATTGTGATATTAAAATTAGAGCCACTATCAAATGAATAACTTGACAAATAAAAGGATTATATTAGGAGTTAGTGGCTCGATTGCTGCCTATAAATCACCTGACATTGTTAGAAGGTTGCAAGATTTAGGTGCAGAAGTTAGAGTCATTATTACTAGTGGAGGGAGAGAGTTTGTTAGTGAACTATCACTTCAAACGGTTTCAAAAAATAAAGTTCATGACAACCTCTGGGATAAAGAAGCAGAACTAGCAATGGGCCACATTGAACTCGCAAAATGGGCTGATGCAGTAATCATTGCTCCAGCATCAGCAAATACCATAGCCAGACTTTGTCATGGCAAGGCTGATGACCTTCTATCAACAGTAATTCTTGCAACGAATGCTTCTATACTAATTGCCCCGTCAATGAATCAACAAATGTTTGCATCAAAAGCAATTAAGGAAAATCTCAAGATACTTAATAATAGAGGCGTGATAACAATAGATCCAGGATTTGGAGAGCAAGCTTGTGGAGATGTGGGTGAGGGAAGACTTGCAGAGCCAGAAGAAATTGCAAGACAAGTAGCAACTATATTTTCAAATAGCGCTCTTAGTGGAAAAAAAGTTCTAATAACAATAGGGGGGACTATAGAAGCAATTGATCCAGTTAGGTATATATCAAATCATAGTAGTGGAAAAATGGGGATGGCGCTAGCAAATGCATGCATCCAAGCTGGAGCAGAAACTACACTGATAGTTGGATCAATATCAGTTGAAGTGGAAAAAAGAGCTACAGTAACTTACATAACAAGTGCTAATGAAATGTACGATGAAGTAATGAAAAAAATAAAAACTCAAGATTTATTTATTAGCTGCGCCGCAGTTGCGGATTTCAAACCAAAACAAATAAGCCTAAATAAGATTAAAAAAGATAGCAACTTAGCCTCAATTGAACTTATAAAAAATAAGGATATTTTAGAAAGTGTTTGTAAGCTTAGAAATAAACCTATCTGCATTGGATTTGCAGCTGAAACTGAAAATTTTCTTGCCAATGCAAAAGCTAAATTAAAGAACAAGAGGTGTGATGCAATTATTTTAAATGATATTTCAAGTAGTGAAATTGGGCTAAACTCAGATGAGAATGAAGTTCACTTTATATCGCAAGAAAAAACTGAGAAAATAGATAGAAGTAGTAAGCAAATTATTGCAGAAAAGATAATAAAAAAAGTTATAAAATATTTTTTCTAAACGCTGTAAATGCTTATAAATCAAGGGTTAATCGACTTACCCACAATACTGTGGATAACTCTGTTGATATCTCAAAATTCAGACTTAAATTAAGCGTTAGACTAACAATTTCTATGGTTTTGGTTAATAAATAATCATATCAATTTTTTTGTTATAAATCAATGACTTATATTTTTATAAATTTACGAATTTATTTCTACTTCAGAAGGCAAACTACTAAATTATCAATTCGCGGATAACTTTTTTAGTTTTGCCCTTATAGACTGGGGTTTAAAGGCTAAATTGGTGAAATTAAATCCCTATTAATGCTCGATAATAAAAGGTTAATTTTCGGGTTAAACTAAATTAAATAATGCTTATAAAACTTCTAATAAATTTAACGTAGTTAAAGGCCTTAATATAGCTCTTTAAGCCACTAATTGAAGGTAATTTTGTGTTTTATTTAATATTGAATTTGATATTTTTGATGACCAAATTTTTTCTCAATTAAATCTAAAAAGTCTCGATTTAATGAAACATCAAATTCTTTAGGAAGAGGGATTCTTCCAGATGAATTAGTCGACTGATACTCAATAATTACTGGACACTTTCCTGGATATTCTTTCAATAATGCACACAGCTCTAGGTACTCATTTTTGTTCTCTTTTGTTAGTTTAATTTTGAGATATTTAGCATATTTTATTTGAACTCTATCCACTGGATCTATCCGATCCACAACTATCTGCCATTGTTCTCTAAAATCTTTATTTACCTTTCCTGAAACTACTACCACTTCATCTAATAATATATGTTCGCTATTTTCAGCAAGTTTTTGTGAGAAGACCGCTGCATTTATTCTTCTCTCTCCATCTTCAAGTGTCAGGCTAGCCATTTGGCCTCGTCGTGTATTTCTATAGACAATGTCAGAGATTAGTGAAAGAACCCTCACTTCACGATTATTTCTGAATACTAAATCTTTTGGGAGCGTACAAACTATTGATTTCAAATCTGATTTATACCAATCCGTAGGGTGGCGTTCTAGATAGTATCCCATTACATTTTTTTCAAATTTCATCACATTTTTAAAAGAGAGAAACTCTCCTTTTATGTAATTTTTTTCATACTCAGTATGGCTATCCACTTCTGCAAAAAGGCTGTTTTGTCCTTTTGATGAATCACTTTGTCTCTGCTCTGCTTGCCTCACTGCTCTTGGATACGTCGCAATTAATGTTGCCCTTTTAATATCAAATAAATCAAATGCTCCACTGTATATAAGAGCTTCAATAGCTCTGCGATTTAAGAATTTTTTTTCTATTCGAAAACATAAATCAAAAATATCAGAGTATTCTCCATTTTTTTCTCTCTCTAAAACTATCTCCTTTACAAGAGCCTCACCAACACCTTTAATAGCACCTAGTCCATATACAATTGTTTTATTATCAGTAATACTAAACTCATATTCAGATTGGTTAATATCAGGCGCTATAACTATAACTCCGTTTTTCTTAGACTCTCCAACTGTAAACGCAACTCGATCAGTATCGTCCATAACACCTGACAAAACAGCCGCCATAAATGGAGCTGGATAATGTGCCTTTAGCCAAGCTGTTTGATATGAAATATAAGCGTAAGCAACTGAGTGAGATTTGTTAAACCCGTAACCTGAAAACTTATCAATAAGATCAAAAATTTCATTTGCCTTACTCTCATTAATACTTTTTTCAGCTGCTCCCTTTACAAATACTTCACGCTGCTCTGCCATTTCTTCAACTTTTTTCTTACCCATTGCGCGACGTAAAATATCTGCGCCACCTAATGAGTAACCAGCCATAACTTGAGCAGATTTCATTACTTGCTCTTGGTATAAAAATACCCCATTTGTTGGCTTTAAAATTTCCTCTAACATCTCATGTGGATATCTTACTTTTGCGCCATGTTTTACCTGGATATAATCATCTACCATACCTGCATCCAGTGGGCCTGGTCTATAAAGTGCCAGCATAGCAACAATATCTTCAAAAGAGTCAGGTTTAAGCTTTTTTAAATAGCCACGCATACCATCTGATTCAAGCTGAAAGACTCCAGTAGTATCGCAATCTTGAAGTAACTTAAATACTTTTGGGTCGTCAAGCTTAAGCTTATCAATATCAATCAAACCTTCACTTAAGCCTTTTTTGGCTATGATTTTTACCGCTTTATCTATTACTGTTAGGTTTGATAATCCCAAAAAGTCAAATTTAACAAGTCCTACAGCCTCAACATCATCTTTATCAAACTGTGACACAACAACATCTGATTCATCAGATCCTTTATAAATTGGGCAGAAATCACTAATTTTACTTGGCGCAATAACCACTCCACCAGCATGGGTGCCGACATTTCTAATAAGTCCCTCTAGATCCTGAGATAAATCAATCAGCGTTGAAACACTTTCTTCAGAATCATATCTTGCTTTCAATTCATTAGAGTCTTCTAAAGCCTTACCTAATGTCATTTTTAATTCATTTGGTATCATTTTAGAGATCTGGTCACTAAAACCATAAGGATGCCCTAACACCCTCCCTACGTCTCTTACTACACCCTTAGCCGCCATGGTTCCATAAGTAATGATCTGTGACACTTTCTCTGAGCCATACTTGTTAGAAACATAGGCAATAACTTCATCACGACGATCTGTACAAAAATCAATATCAAAATCTGGCATAGAGATTCGCTCTGGATTCAAAAAACGCTCAAATAAAAGATCATGCTGAATAGGATCAACATTTGTAATAGAAAGTGCCCAGGCGACAAGAGAACCAGCACCTGAACCTCTACCTGGGCCAACTGGAATTCCATTTTCTTTTGCCCACCTTATGAAATCGGAGACAATTAAAAAATAGCCTGGAAAATCCATTTCAAGAATTACTGATAATTCAAAATTAAGCCTTTCAAAATAACTCTTTTGATTTACATTAAGGTCTTTAAGTCTTACTTGGAGGCCTTTATTTGATTCTTCACTAAAAAATTCAGCTATAGACTTTCCTTTTGGTGTTGGAAAAGCTGGAAGGTAATTCTTTTCGAATAATTTAAAGTGTAAGTTGCATCTTTTGGCTACTTCAGAAGCATTTTCTATTAACTGAGGATAGTCTTTAAATAATTCAGACATTTCATCAGGAGTCTTTAGATATTGACTATCACTAAAAAATTTTAAACGCCTGGAATCATCAAGAAGCCCTCCCTCAGCTATGCAGATTCTAGCTTCGTGGGCATCAAAATCAGTTTTACTAATAAACTGCACATCATTAGTAGCAACCACTGGAATATCTAACTTCAATCCTAATTCAATCGTAAGATTAAGAAGATTTTCATCTGAATGTCTATCAGTTCTTTGTGCCGATATATAATATCGGTCTTTAAAAATAGCTTGCCAGTGTTTAGCTTTAGAATGAGCAAGTTCCAACTCATTTGTCAAAAGAAATTGAGATATGTCTGAGCTGATTGGAGTTGCAATCATAAGCAAGCCCTCTTGGTGAGAAATTAATTGTTCTTCTGTAACACTAACAATTGAAATTCCTTGCTCATTTAAGTAAGCCTTTGAAATAAGCTCTGAAAGATTTAAATAGCCCTCATGGTTTTGACAAAGTAAAAGAACATCATAATGGCCTAAATCAAAATCTATAGATACTTTTGCACCAATAATAGGCTTAATACCAGCACTAGTTGCTTTTTGATAAAATTTAATCGCAGAAAAAAGACTCATATCATCAGTCAGAGCAATGCTATTCATACCAGCTTCTTTAACACTTTCTATTAGTTTTGAAACGCGAACTAAGCTATTCTTTACAGAATACTCACTTTGACATTGAAGATGAACAAAATCCACAGAACTCATTGATCCGAAAAAAAATATGAAATTTACTGATCTATTTTACAAACAATTTCAATACTAACTTTTAGCTTTTTAAAAATTAGTATTGAAATTTAATTATAAAAAATAAACTAATTTAAAGGTTAGATATTTTGAGCAGCCTTAATTAGGGCTTGTGCTTTATCCATAGTTTCTTGCCACTCCATTTCAGGTAAAGAATCATAAACAATTCCTGCTCCAGCTTGGATATATAGTCTCTGGTTTTTAACAACAGCAGTCCGAATAGCAATTGCTAGGTCCATTCCACCATGCCAGGATAAATTGCCAATAGCGCCAGAATAAATATTACGCTTTAAATCTTCAACTTCATCAATAATCTCCATTGCTCTTACTTTTGGTGCACCGCTTAATGTACCTGCTGGAAAAGTAGCCTTCAATACATCAATAGAACTCATATTTTCTTTTAACTCACACTCCACATTTGAAACAATATGCATAACGTGTGAATAGCGCTCTATAAACATTTTATCTGTAAGAGTAACGCTTCCTGTTTTAGCAATTCTGCCTAAATCATTCCTGCCAAGATCAATTAGCATTAAATGCTCGGCAATTTCTTTTTCATCTGACAAGAGATCTTTCTCTAGATCAAGGTCCTCTTGCTCTGTTTTTCCTCTTGACCGAGTTCCTGCTATAGGCCTTATAGTTGCAATATTATTGTTATCGACTCGAGTTAATATTTCAGGAGATGAGCCGACTATTGCAAAGTCATTTAAATTGAGAAAATACATATATGGAGAAGGATTAAGTATTCTTAATTGTCGATATAATTCAACAGGATTTGATTTAAAAGAACAGCTTAATCGCTGTGAAGGTACAACTTGCATAACATCACCAGCTTTAATGTATTTTTGAACTTTTTCAACTGCACTTATGTAATTTTCCCTTCCAAAACTTGACACAAAATCTTCTGCCTTTATATTTTCAGAAGGAATAGATGACTGTTCAAATGATTTGTTAATATTTGCTTCAATTAAGCTAAGCCTTGCTAGCCCATCTTCAAATTTTTCTTCATTAGGATTGACATGAGTAATTATGTGCACCTTACTACTTAAATTATCAACTACAAGAAGATCATTTGAAACCATTAATAAAATATCTGGAACATTTAGTTCGTCAGTTTTATCTATATGCGCCAGCTTTGGCTCTATGTAACGAACTATTTCATACCCAAAGTAACCAACTAAACCACCATTAAAATCTGGAAGGCTGGCTAACTGTGGAACTTTAAATTGCTTTTGGTATTCTTCAATCCACGCTAGTGGATCCTCTACTGAGATCTCTTCAGCTAACTTTCCATTTCTTTCAACTTGAACCCGATAGTTATTTACTTTAATTACTGTTTCAGCAGCCAACCCAATAAAAGAATATCGCCCCCACTTTTCTCCACCTTGAACAGATTCTAAAAAATAGCTATAGGGATTATTGGCAAGCTTAAGATATAAAGCTAAAGGCGTTAATGTATCAACAACAACTTCCCTAGAAAGAGGGATGTGATTAAAGCCTTCCTTAATAAGACGATTGAAATGTGACTTTTGCATGGGTATATTTTATCATTACCCAGATTGTTAATCCTTAAGATTATTTATCCTTCAGGTGACTTCTAGAATCATGAGATGTAGCACTATTTTTATAAATAAAAAAGGCATTCCATTTTAGTAAACTAAATTGAAATGCCTTTATTTTAAACTAAGCCTTATTACTCTTCAGCTTCAGCTTCAACTTCACTCAACTGAGTAGATAGCTCTTGCTCAGCTTCATTGGTTTGCATAAAAGAAGCATCTATGCGTTTCCTTCTCTTTTCCTGATGGTGCTTAAAGCCTGTTCCTGCAGGAATAAGTCGGCCTACAATTACATTTTCTTTAAGTCCTCTAAGATCATCTACTCTTCCTGTTATTGAAGCTTCAGTAAGAACCCTTGTAGTCTCTTGGAAAGAGGCAGCAGAGATAAACGACTCTGTAGACAATGATGCTTTTGTAATACCCATTAATAATCTTTGGAATACAATCTCATCTTTCTTTTGAGCCTTTAACTGTTTATTTTTCTCTACAACATGAACAAACTCAGCAGTTTCACCATTCACATAATGAGAGTCTCCATTATCAATAATTTCAACTTTTCTAAGCATTTGCTTAACAACTACTTCAATATGCTTGTCAGAAATCTTAACTCCCTGAAGCCTATAAACGTTTTGAACCTCTCTAACCATATAGTTAGCCAAAGCTTCAACACCTAACAAGCGAAGAATATCATGAGGATTATAAGGTCCATCTGATATCACATCACCTTTTTCAACAGTTTCGCCATCAAACACATTTATTGACCTCCAATGATGAATCATCATTTCAGTTACCTCACCTTCAGGACCCGTAATAAGCATACGAACCTTTGATTTTGTAGGACTTCCAAAACTGATAACACCCAAAGTTTCAGCTAGAATAGCATGATCTTTAGCTTTACGAGCTTCAAATAAATCAGCAACTCGCGGTAACCCGCCAGTAATATCACTTGTCTTTGAAACAGCTTTAGGAATCTTAGCGAGTATTTCACCTGCTGTAATAAGCTGACCGTCCTCTAAATTTATTTTGACTCCTGATGGTAAATAATGCGTCGACAATATAGATTTTTTATCCTTTTTATCAACTAATTGAAGCATTGGCTTCATATCTTTTGCTGCCGAAGTTCTTTCTGCCTCTTCAATTATTTCAAAGAAGATTAAACCAGTCAATGGATCTGAATTTTTTATAACTGTTAATCCTTCAACAAAATCGATGAATGAAACTCTTCCAGAATTTTCAGCTATGATTGGATGTGTATGTGGGTCCCAATCAGCAATCTTATCTTTAGCTTTAACTTTACCGCCATCTTTAAAGTGAACTATAGCACCGTAAGGCAACTTATAGCGCTCTTTTACTTGGCCTAATTCATTTCTAATTGAGGCTTCAGAAGATCTTGATACAACAACAAAATCACCATTAGCATTTTTAATAGACTTCATATTTTCAAAATGAACAATACCATCAGTATTAATATTAATACTATTAACAGCCGTAGATGAGCTTGCAGCTCCACCAATATGGAAAGTACGCATTGTTAGCTGAGTTCCTGGCTCACCAATTGATTGAGCAGCAATAACACCAACAGCTTCACCCACTCCAATCTTATGACCTCTTGCCATATCATTTCCATAACAAGATGCACAAACACCATATGATAATTCACATGTAATTGCCGAACGTACTTTAATGAACTCAATACCCAGTTCATTGATCTTATCTGAATCATTTAGTGTAATTAAATGATCTTTTTCTAAAAATACGTCTTTTGTATTTGGCAGCAATATGTCATCAGAGACAACCCGACCGAGTACTGCAGTTCCTAGGGTTTGAACAACATTTCCCCCATCAATAACGGATTTCATTACCAAACCATTTT
>Ga0209091_10002397_pt1 | contig 15832 bp, 13 predicted proteins | sample ArcticOcean_MG_C_6_FD_187438 | JGI IMG/M metagenome (GOLD analysis project Ga0209091, IMG submission 187438) | Marine microbial communities from western Arctic Ocean - ArcticOcean_MG_CB8_128 (SPAdes) (version 2) | ecosystem: Environmental > Aquatic > Marine > Oceanic | place: Arctic Ocean...
TTTATTTTTTTAATTTTTGATTTACTACATAATTTTGTAATATGTTCTTCGATATGTTTTAATTTATTAAATACAATATTATTTTCATCATTATTATTATTATTATTATTATTATTATTATTGAAAAAAACTTTATCTTTATTAATTGTTACATTATTAACTCTAAAAATAGTAAATACTCCATTATATGAAATATAACTATTACTATAAATTATTTTATAGAAACTACTATAATCTATTATACTATTTTTAATTGGGTCACAGATAATTATATTATTATAATCAATATTTTCCAAATCTTCAGCAAACATACTAATATGATTTATAAATTATTTTTAAACTATATTATAATATAAAAATAATAATACATATTTTATTAGTTATAAAAAAATTATTATGGATAAGGAAACATTTTTTTTTAATATAATAAATGCTAAACAATATAATATTAACAATAAATATAATAGTTATATTAATTGTATATGTATTTCAGGCAATTTACAAGCAATACCTAATTTAATATTGTATGGTCCTTCAAGTGTTGGTAAGTATTGCGAAGCTTTAAAAATAATTCAATATTTTAGTCCAAGTAAATTAAAATATGAAAAAAAAATGGTTATAAATTCTATTAAAAACGATCATATTATTAAAATAAGTGATATACATTATGAAATAAATGTTGAAAATTTAACTTGTATTTCTAAACAATTATTTAACGATATATATAAAAATATTATAGATTCCATTGAATCATCACAATCAAAAGAAGGTATAATATTAATTAAAAATTTTCATGTTATAGATGATGAATTATTAGAAATATTTTACAGTTATATGCAAAAAATTTTAAATTCTAATATTACGATAAAATATATAATATTAACAGAACATATTAGTTTTATTAATAAAAATATATTGGATATATGCGAAATTTTATATTACAACAAATTAACAAAATCCAATATTTTAAAAAAATTAAAAAATAAAAATAATATTAATTTTGTTAAACAAGATAATGATACTACTATTGCTAATTTAAATAATAAAATATGCGATAATTTAGTTCATATTATTTTAAATAATAATATCGACTATAATGTGATTAGAAATTTATTATATGATTTATTAATTTATAATCTTAATATTAATGAAAGCATTTTCTATATTATCGAAAATGTTATTAGATTAAAACCAGATTTAAATAATGATTTTATATCAAAAATATTTTTTAAAACTTGTGAATTTTTTAAATATTTTAATAATAATTATAGACCAATATATCATATGGAAAATTATATATTATATATGGTTGATTTAATACATAATAATTAATATTTTAATATTTTATACTAAAGATAACTAGATAACTTAATATAGTTTAAAATATTAAAATATTATTATGAATATATCAAGTGCATTAATTATTTTAAAATTAAACAAGAAATATAATATATATAATATATTAGAGTTAAATAATAATGAATTGAAAAAAGCATATCATATTAATGCGTTAATTTATCATCCTGATAAAAATAAAGCAGTTAATTCTACTAATAGTTTTCAAAAAATACAAGAAGCTTATAATTATTTATACAAGTTAATTAATCATAAAAATGATGGAACATATAATAACGATGAAGCAAATGAAGCAAATGAAGCAAATGAAGCAAATGAAGCAAATGAAGCAAATGAATCAAAATATAATGATTTATTAATAAACTTTATTAATATACTTATAAAAAATTATACTACTAATAATGAAATAGATGAACTTGATGAACTTAATGAAATAAATGACATACAATTTAATGTTAAAAAATTTAAAAATGATTGCATAGATTATAGTTATACGTTAATAGAAAATATATTAGATAAATTAAATATTGATTTATTAGAAGAAATATTTAATATATTAAATAATAAAACTCTTATTTATCATAATATAACAAATACTAAAGCAATTGACTTAATAAAAAAAATTTTATTAAAAAAATTAAAAGATTATAATATATTTATTATTAATCCTAATTTAAAAAATCTATTAAATAGTGATGTATATAAATTAATTATTAATCAAGAACCAGAATTAGAAGGAACAGGAGAAGGAGAAGGAGAAGGAGAAGGAGAAGGAGAAGGAGAAGGAGAAGGAGAAGGAGAATTAGAAGCAGAAGAAATATATATTCCATTATGGCATAATGAATTAAATTATGATAATAATATTATTAAAATTAATCCCATTATACAAGATAATCTGGAAATAGATAATGAAAATAATATAACAATAACTTATAATAATAGTTTTACAGTTATTCAGAAACTAGTTGAAAAATATGAATACCCGTATTTTGAAATAATACTAGAACATTTAAATTTAATGATACCATTAAAAGAATTAAAAATTACAAAAAATCAAAAATATATTTTTACTAATAGTGGAATACCAAAAATAAATTTAAAAGATATTTTTGATAATTCAAATAAAGGAAAAATTATAATAAATATTAATCTATCATAAATCTATTATAATAAATCTATCATAAATCTATTATAATAAAATTTATTATATTTTATTATATTAATATTTAATAATGAATACTAATATAATAGTTATTGCATTAGTTTTTGGTTGGTTATTTTTTTACATAATAGCAAAATTATTATTGCAAAAACTAGCATTAGAAGAAATCATTGTACATGTTTATTTAATAAGTTTTTTAATTGTTTTTACAATATTTCATAAAAACTTTATAAATTCGTTCAAAAAAATAGATCTAAATTATACATTATTATTATTATTATTTGCTATTACTCTTCTTATTTCTAGTTATTTTGGTATAATGGGTTGTAATACTAAAATTAATTTTGGAAAAATAGACGGATTAGCACTTGCACTATACTTGCCTTTAGTTTGTATTATTTCTGCTTATTTCTTTAAAGACGCAATTACATGGCAAAATTGCGTAGGAATTGTATTTGTAATTTTTGGTGCTTATTTAATTAATGTTAATTGAAAAAAAAATATTTTTATATACACACATTAAAATATTTTTTGTTTATTTGTTTATTTGTTTATTTGTTTAATTGTTTAATTGTTTAATTGTTTATTTATTTATTTATTTATTTATTTATTTATTCAGCAGCTGCCTTCTTTTTTACAACACGCTTCTTTGGCTTATCTTCAACTGCTACAGTCTTTTCTAGTTCTTCTTTGACTTCCACCTTAGCTACTTCCTTTGTGACCGCCTGAACATCATCATCTTCATCATCACTATCTTCTACTTTAGTTGTTTCCATCTTATCTGTTACATCTACTTCATCCTCGTCATCGACTTTGCTGCTTGCAATTTTAGTTTTATCACTTTCCGTAAGATTAATATGACATTTTCCACTAAGAGTTGTTTTTGGCTTTACAACCGCCTGAAATAGTTTCCATGTTACACCAAATTTACCATTAATAACCCAAATACCGCCGCACTGAATAATAGTTGCCACATTAGAACCTTTTACAATAAAATCACCAATAGAACCTTGTTCTTCGCCACTATCTTTTGGGAAAACTAGTTCACGCTCATCATTATATAATTCTACTCCCTTAAATTCACCTTCCCAAGAAGGAATCTTCACCGTTAGTGATGGCGACCGAGAATAATCAGGATCATTTGTTTCCTTGTTTTTTGGATATTTTAGCATAGGATTCCATAGAGCTTCAACTACTGCTGGTTCAGTCTTGGTTTTACCAAGCCATTCCTTGCAATTTGTAATAGCATCATCTTTAATTTTCTGTTCAAATTCTTGCATATTTTTTAGAAACGCAATACATTCGGGGTTATTAAATTCATCATTTGGAAACTGAAGAGCCATATTATATGTTTTAGAACCATTATTCTCATTAGTATATTCGTTTACACCCCAAGTAAGCATTAGTGGGGTAGCAATATATAGTGACTTTTTCGATTCATTATTTAGAATACCAATTGATTTACCACCATTTGCATTGACTTTTGCCTTGGTATACGAATAATTAGTCGATACATTAAACGATGGTCCTGATACAATAGACGCCATAATTATTATTTGATAATATATAAATATATAAAATCTTTTTATATCAATTTTTTTTTAAAATAAAAAAAATTAAAAATATTTTTTTATTATATATTATGTATTATGTAATTACATAATAAGTTGATTCGGTTTTTTATAATTTTATTAAATATTTATTAATTAAAATTATAAATATTTTTATTTTTATTATATATATATGTAATTACATAATAAGTTAATTCGATTTTTTATAATTTTATTTAATAAATATTAATTAAAATTATAAATATTTTTATTTTTTATTTTTATTTTTTATTTTTTATTTTTATTTTTTAAGCGGTTGCTACTACTGCAGCGGCTGCAGCGGCGGCTTCGGCAGCTACTGCTTTGACCGACTTGGGGAAATGAGGACCCATATAACGCTGAAGATTGAAGTAGGTTAATACAACCTCGCTATCCTTTGTGATTTTAAGAAGTTCACAAAGAGCCTTGTCTGGGTTAATTTGGCGGCCATTTTCTTTGTCTTGAAGATCGTTGGCACGAATATATTTGTTAATTTCACGGGTTACATCAGTACGAGCCATTTCTACACCTTTGTCTTTTCCAAGAAAAGTAGCAAGTTCCTCGCTAATTGGGGAGGGCTTTACAAATCCACTTGGCGCACGAGTTCCTTTACGCTTTTTTTTATTGTTTAGTTTTTCAACAACTTTAAGCTGTTTAACAGTTTTACGTTCAAGATTCTTTAGTTCGGTTTTAAGAGAAGAAAATTGAGCTAACATAGACTGGAATTTGGAAATGAATTCAGAAAATCCATCACCGATAGAAGTATCGGTATTTACTACTACATTTTGAACTTCAACTACCTGTTGAGGGGTCTCTACTACAGGTACAGTTTCTTTTTTGGCTTTTGTTTCTTTGGCTTTTGTTTCTTTAGCTTTTGCGGGTGCAACAGCTTTTGTTTCTTTTGCGGGTGCAACAACTTTTTCAACAACTTTTTCAACAACTTTTACTTCAGCAACAGTTTTTTTAGGAGCAGATTTGGAGGGCATATTTTATAATTTAATATAATGGTATTTTTTTAAGTTCTTTTATACAATAATATATTTAATTTTTTTAAAACATTTTTGTATCATTTATGCTAAAAAATATATAAATTATTTTTTTAAATTTAAAAATAATTTATAAAATAACGCAAATAATTTTTTAATTTTCTTCATATAATACTGATTCATATAACCAAGGCAATGCTTCTGCTGCTTCACTTGAAACCAATGTTAACGCACATAACACATAATTACTTCCTAAAACTCTTGAATCATTATCAATGCCCTTGTTAATAAATTCATTTATTATATTTAATGCATTTTTTTTTATAACATCACTATCATATGCACTAATAAGATGCATATGAATATTCATATATGCAAAAGGTTCGCCATATGGAGGACATATTTCTTGTTTAACTTCTTGAGTTAATGCTGCTCTATAATTCCATATTTCCATCAATTCTCTTATAAATCTTATTAATTCATATTTATCTAAATTATTAAACCATGATATATTCGTATAATTTCCTAAACTATCCATTGTTTGAAATAATGTTAATATTTTCATCTCTAATTTACGTGTTTCATTTAAACCAGACAACTCTTCATAATTTATAGAGGTTTCTATATTTAATAATTTACTTAATTTTATAAAATTCATAAGCTGTCTATATACATTTTTATGTAAAACTTTTTTATTAAATGGATTTTCCACTGTTGTTTTAGTTTTTAAATACAAATTATATAACGATTTTATATCAAATCCATAAATGAAATTTTCTTCATCTTTAATACTAATAAATTGATTATAAGGAATTTCTGTTAAATCATCTAAAGTACAAAAATCAGCATCATTCGCACATAAGGTTTTAATTTTAAATCCTTGACCATGCAACAATACATATTTTTTTATAAAATAACTTCTTACATTTTTTTGTATAATTATTGCAAAATTGGAATAATATAAATAATTATATATTCTTTTTTTAAGCTCATCTTTGTTACCTGATAATTTTAAATTATAAAATTTTGCTATAATTTTCAATTGCGTTAAATTATAATTGATATTTATAATATTTTCATATTCGCCATATTTTATTAAAGTAAAATCACAATCTTTTATTTTATATAATGGCTTCATATTGGTTAATGGTTTGTTTAATAATATACTAATAATATTTTCATTTATTATTATATTATTACAAGAATTATCTCCATTTATACTTGGATATATTCTGCTTTTATTTCTCAACTTTTGACCGTCTCTTTTTCTTATATGCAGCATTATATATATTAATTTATATTTATATATAATTCACTAATAATTTTTATATTCTTTTATTATAAATGAAAAAATCAAAATTTGATAAATCTATTGATTTTTTAGAGTTTACATTTAAACCAGAAATTAAAGCATTAAGTTTTTTATATGGAATTATAATTTTAATTCTGTATTTAAGTTTATTTTTTAAAACATACTATTATTTACTTGCTAATAATAATACTTTTAGTACTTTTCAAAAAAATAATACTTATTTAGTTGGTGCATTAGTTTTTATTACAGCATATATTGGTTTAAAAATAATAGTTGATCCAATACACTTTATATCTAAAATAGGAATATATAAAAAACCTAAAATAACATTTATTATCTTTTTACTTCTTGCTATTTATGTTATTTATACTACTTATAATAGTTGGCCAAAAAATTTATAATTATAATAACTACAATAAAAATGTACTATGTTTTTCCAAAAATTCATAACCTTCTTCTATTGATTTTACAACCTTAAATGGTTTTGATAATCTATATATTGTAAAAAAACCATTTATAAAATGACGTATTATAAAATTATGTATTAAAATTGTTACGCCAAACACATATTTTTCAGTATTTTCCTTATTTTTTAAATATTTATCTTTCCAACTTATATAAAATTTTGACTTTAAAAAACTTATTGAAGTCATATCGAGTAAAATACCCAATTGTAAGTTATTTTCTTTTCCATATTGATACCATTTATCTACCATTTGTTGACATTCTAACCATTCTTCTTCTGTGATTTCTGATTTTAAAGTAGTAAATAATAATACGTCGTTTTCTTGTAATTCTATTCTTAAAAAAGCATTTTGTGTTAGTTCCATTTATAAATAATTTATAATTTGTTTATAACTTATAAATTATTTTTATATTATAGTTATATTGAATCTTTTACATAAATTTCTTTACATAGTTTCTTAATTACCTTTTCATTTATAGAATCTGTAGATTTTCCTATTGTTGATATTGTTTTTGTAAAATAATCTGTCTTATCCTCGTTCTTCATAAATTCAGGATTTAATGTTTTCCAATCCATTAGTGCATTAAAGTTTTTTGAAGAAGTTTTTTTTATTACACTCTTTACTTTTTCTTTTGCTACGTCTTTTGACCATGCATTGTTTTCTTTTATATATAGTGTCTCTCGTTTTACATCGGTACAATGCATTGGTCTTTCATAAATACTAAGCTTGCTCATATTATCTATTATTGTTTTACTTATTCCATCTGCTAATCCATTTTTATTAGTAAAATCTAATTGTTCTAGTGTAACATGTAATGATTTTATGAAATCGCTTAGGTTTATTGCATCTTTGCATTGTTCATTCAAAAATACATTTATATTGAATTTCTGATTATTATTTATTGTGTTATTAGTATTGCCGACTTTTGGTATTAATTCACTTATTTGCTCTTGTTGTTTAAATATTATATTTTTTAATTCTTGATTGTCATTTAATAATTTCAATACTACATCATTTGATAATGTTAATTGATTGTTTGAATTATCGCTCTGTTCATCTAAAATAAAATTACATTTCTTCTTATGAACACTTAATCCTTGTTTATACTTGTATTTTTTTCCACATTCACACGTAAAAAGAGGTTGTGCTACTTTTGCTACTTTTTGGTCATCATTGGTCATTATTTGGTCATCAAGTAGCCGTTTTTTGTGTTTTTCAGTTGATAAATGTTTTTCAAAATTTGATTTTTTAATACATTTATAGTCACATAATATACAATAAAATTTCTGTGCTACTTTTGCTACTTTTTGGTCATCATTAGTCATCATTTTATATATATAGAGAAAAATTCCTAAATGGATTTTTTTATTAATTTTATTTATGGTCTCACTCTTTTTTATACATTTTTATACTTTTTATATTCATAAAGGTAATAAAATACGAAAATATACAGATTTTGATGATTTTTTTTAGTTTTTGTATAAAGGCTGGCTTATATCAAAAATGGACATTCTTATAAATGTCCAATTCCAAAAAAATTGCCAAATCTTTTTTTCCCATTTTTTATCGCTTTTAAATACTTTTTTATTTTATTAGATAAATGGTAATAAAATAAAAAAATAGGGATTTTTGACTTTTTTTATATATTTTTAGTTAATAATATTTTAGTTAATTTAACTAAAAGATTTATATTTTTTTAACTAATTTAATATAAAGAAATAAATTTATATAGTATTAATGACGTATAATTGTAAAAATTGTGGTAAAATTTTTAGCCAAAAATCACATTATGAAGCACATAAAAATAAAAAATATTCTTGTAAAAAATGTGATAAAAATTTTGTAACACAATGGGTATATATTAATAATGAATGTTTACATATTTCAAATATAGATAAAAACTCAAAAAATAATTTTAAATGTAAACATGGTCATGAGTTAATCTTATGTAAAGGACAAATTAAAAGACATTATTTACGACATAAAAATAAAGAGGATATAACTAATAATGCAGAACTATCTGAATGGCACTGTAAATGGCAAGGGTTTTTTCCAAACACAGAAGTAGATTTTAATAAAATAAATGATAATCAAATTAAAAATAGACGTGCTGATGTTGTTCTAAATGATAAATATATTTTAGAAGTTCAACATAGTAATATTGAAGAGAGTGAAATTATTTGCAGAAATGAAGATTATAAATTACATGGAAAAGAATTAATATGGATTATAGATGGAAATACAGATGATGTTAAACTTGATAAATTAAATGATGACACATATTTAATAGAATTTAATAAAAATTGGAAATATAAATCATTTACATATAAATATGATTTTATACTACTTGATATAAATGAACAAATATTTAAAATACATGTCAAATCTGTTTGTAATAAAATGTTTCATGCTAAATCACATGTTAATATTGATTTAGTTATTAATACTTTAACTAATAATCCTGAAAATATTTGGAATTTATGGAAAGATACAAATGAAATAAAACCAATATTAAAAATTATTCAACAAGGAGCGGGTAATGGAAAAACGTTTGGTATTTGGAAAAATATTTCATTAAATTTTGATAAAGAATTATATATAATTACTACGAAACAACATACAGCCAAAGAAGTAATTTTGGAAGAATTAACTAAACAGGCACAAAGAAAAGAGTTTCATATTATAGATAATATGAAAGAACTAGAAGATGAAAAATATAATAAACAATATAAAGTTACATATAAACATAAACATAGCAGTAGAGAATGTAAAGTTATTATAGGAACAATTGACTCTTTTGTAAATAGTTTAACTAGTAAAAGTATCGGTGGTAATTCATATTTTGAAGGTTTGCTAAATAATATTTGTAAAAATGGCTGTGATAAAATTAATCAAAATACTGGAGAAATATATTATGCTGGAGAAAAAATAAAATTAAATAAAATGACAGAATTATGGATTGATGAAAGTCAAGATTTACCAATTATTTATTATAAAGCAATTATAAAATTAATACTTAAAACAAAAATAGATAGTGTTGTAGTTGGTGATAAATTACAAAGTTTACAATATATAGAAAATTTTATGACGCATATAGAAAACAATTCTTTTATAGATATTATTCAAGAAAAACCAGAAAACATTAATAGAAGAATTAAAGTAAAACATATGGCAGAAAAAATCAATAAATTAGTCAATTTTAAAAAATATGAACTTCCAGAAATTACAATAGAAAATTCAGAAAAACTTGAAGATAGAGATGATGATGTAATAGAACTTTTTCAACAAAAATGTATTTATGCAAATGATACGGATACAAAAAAGATAGATTATGAAGTTGATAAAATTATTGAATTAGTAGAAAAAGAAGTTGACAAGCATAATTATAAACCACAAGATTTTTTATTTATATTTCCTATTATGAATCCCAACATTCTAGCAACGGAATTAGAAACAAAATTAAATAAATTTTGGTTAGATAAATTAGGAAAAGATGATATATATAAACAATATGCATTTTTACATAAACATGAAGAGGGACAAATAATTAATACTTCACTATCAAAATATGCTTCCAGAATTATGAGTATAAGAGCATCTAAAGGAGATGGTAGAGCAGTTGTATTTATTTTAAATTGTACAGAACAATTACTTAAATTAGTTTCTAATAATGAAAAAAATATTATATATGAGTCTCATTTTCATGTAGCATTAACTAGGGCTGAATATAAAATATATTTTGGTTTACAAAATAATAATGATGATATACATAAAAGGTTTGCAAATACTGATGAAAATATTGAATATATACCAAATATTAAATATAGTTTATCAATAAAAACACTTAGTCAATATATAGATAAAAATGTGTTTATTAAATTATTAGAAAATAATAAACTAATTGACGAAAAAGAAGAAAATGAAGAAGAAAATGAAGAAGAAAATAAAAACTCTGTTTCTACAATAATTGATTGGGATTATCATTGTATTCGTCATGCTGTTTATTATAATTATGCACTTTTTGAAATATTTAAATATAATAAAGATTCTCATGTTTTCAAGAGTTCACAGATTAAATATATATTAGATAAGATTTCAAACCTGAAAATTATAAACCACTCACCTAATAAATTTTATGAATATTTAAAATTGTTAGGTCCCTCTAATGATTTAGAATGTTTTCCATTATGTGATCTTTCACATAAAGATATTTTTCAAAAATATTATAAAAAATTAGAAAAGAGTATTAAAACTATTCAAACAAAATATAAAAATGATAATTTATCTATTGGAGATTTAGATTCATTAGAGAGTAGTATATTAATATATTTATTAAATGTTTTTAAGAATAAAAAATATCACAATATTACACCAAGTACTATATATAATATTATTGATTCATTTGAAAAAAATAATAACATAAAAGAACTAATTGAAGAATCAAAAAATATAAAAACTATTATGGAAAATTTAATGAAAAACATTTTAAATAATCAACATATTACATGGAATATTGAACATAATATAAACTTTAATGGAAAAACCAAGGACTTAAAATTAAATAATCATTTTATTCTAATTGGTTATAATGAAAATAATATTTACCATTTAATTATGCAAACAGATTATAATAAATTAAATTATTGGGATACAATTATTAAGATAATATTGGAAAGATTTTTAATAAAAAATAGTAAGGGCAATGAATATGAAAAAAATAACCAAATAAGATATTCTAGTAAAAAAATAACTACATATTTATTAATTTTAAAACAAAATAAATATGAAATTTTTGATTGGGATTTTGAAGATACTATAGACAATGAACTTAAAATGTTATGTAAAAATGCCTTTACTAAATATTTTAAAGAATATAACAAAGAATTATTTAATTATTGTAAATTTATTAAACAGGATAAATCTAAATGGGTAGGATTTAAATCACCTTTTCATTTTCTTGCAAATAAAGAAGATTTTAAATATAATATTTATATCAAAAATGTTTTTAATGATTTACACAAAGAATCTATGAAAAATCCAAAAAATGTAAAAAATATTACTGACAATTTTAATTTATTTGAAGAAAAAATTAATGAATATATTGTTGAAATGGTTGAAACATATTTTGATTTAAATGTTGTTGATAATGATGAAGAATGGTAATTCTTTCAAAAATATTTTTATTATTTAATAATTTTTATAATAAATAATAAAATTCTATATTTTCAAACCTAATCCTTGACATAAATTTCTTTACATAGTTTCTTAATTACCTTTTCATTTATAGAATCTGTAGATTTTCCTATTGTTGATATTGTTTTTGTAAAATAATCTGTCTTATCTTCGCTCTTCATAAATTCAGGGTTTAAAATTTTCCAATCCATTAGTGCATTAAAGTTTTTTGAAGAAGTTTTTTTTATTACACTCTTTACTTTTTCTTTTGCCTTGTCTTTTGACCATGCATTATCTTCTTTTATATATAATGTCTCTCGTTTTACGTCAGTACAATGCATTGGTCTCTCGTAAATAGAAAGCTTACTCATATTATCTATTATTGTTTTACTTATTCCATCTGCTAAACCATTTTTATTAGTAAAATCTAATTGTTCCAATGTAACATGTAATGACTTTATAAAATCGCTTAAGTTTATTGCATCTTTGCATTGTTCATTTAAAAATACATTTATATTGAATTTTTGGTTATTATTTATAGTGTTAGTATTATTATTACCGACTTTTGGTATTAATTCGCTAAATTGTTCTTGTTGTTTTAATAATTGATTTTGTTGTTGGACTATTATATTTTTTAATTCCTGATTATCATTTAATAACTTCATTATTACATCATTTGATATTGGCAATTGATTATTTGAAATGTCACTTGATTTTATAATACAATTATTTTCTTCATTGTCTATAAACATACATTTTTTTTTATGTAAATAAAACCCTTGTCTGCTCTTATAATTTTTTCCACACTTACAAAAAAACATATTATTTTTATTTTCAGATTTTTCGGATTTTTTTTCTAAATTTGTTAAGGAAATGTCAATAATCATATTATTTTTATGTTTTGTTGTCAATAAATGTTTATTATAATCTTTTTTATCACTTGTTTTATAGTTACAATTATTACAAAAATATTCTTTGCGGATTTTTACGGATTTTTCTGTTAACATTTGTTAATAATATGTTAAAAGAAAATAATTTTAAATAATTTTTTTCCGGATTTATCCGATTTTTTGTTAATAAAATGTTAATAAAAATTTTTTGCTTTATAACTATTATTATATATTATAAATTATCAAATGAATAATGATAATCAAAAATTTATTATTTATAAAGCGGATTTCTACGGATTTTTTTGTTAAATAAATGTTAACAACCTAATTTTTGTTTTTTAATCAAATTTTTGTATGGTAAGGACCTTTTGACATAAAAATAGTTAGTTTTTAAACCTTTTACATAATAAAACTTAAAAATTTAATGATTTTTTATCTTTTTTTTATAAAGGCTGGCTCATATCAAAAATGGACATTCTTAAAAATGTCCAATTCCAAAAAAATTACCAAATCTTTTTTTCCCATTTTTTATCACTTTTTTTTAGTATTTTATTTTATTACCATTAATCATAATAAAATAAAAAATAGGGATTTATGACTTTTTTAACATTTTTTGTTAATAATATTTTAGTTGTAATATAATAAAAATTGATATATTATATTACAACTAAATTATTTATAATACAATATGACGTATATATTAAAAAATTTAACTGATATTGATAAAAATAGTAGATTTTATAAATTTAATATATGTAACCCAAAATGCGAAATTTGTTACATGTTTTATAATAAAAATAAATATAAAATTTTATATATAGGTGCTACTACTCAATCTGGAACAAAAAAAATCAATTATTTAAAAAATCATCATAATATGGGTAAATTAGAATTAAATTTCTTAATAAACATAGAAGTATATATATATTTAAAATATTCAGAAAATTTCCTTATAAAATTTTTAAGTCCTATACACAATAAAACTGGTGGTAGTTTATTAAGAAATTATAGAAATGATATAAATATTTTTGAAAATAAATTTTATAAATTTAAATTCGACTTATTTGATAATATTAAAAAACAAGATTGTAGTCTCTTAAAAATATGGGGGTTCACTAATAAAAATAATATAGGAATAAATTTTGGAATTAATTATATATACGAATATGACTATAACTTTTATAGAAATTTAACGGAGAGATTTGAAAGCAATAAATTATTATATATATTTGGAAATAAATATAAAAATGATAAAAAAATAATATTATTACTTAACAAAATTAATAATATTAAAAATTCTATCGGTAACATACTTCCAACTCACGATATTATTATTTCTAAAAGGTTATTATCAATAATAAAATATTGTGATAATATATACTTTAAAGAATGTATGTATATAATATTAAATTCTTATTATGAATTTTTAGAAGAGAATATAAAAAAATATAATGTGAAATGTGTGTGTAATAAAATATATAAAACACTAAATGGTTTATGTAAACATTTACATTCAACAAAGCATAATATTTATATAAGTGCGTGCGAGCCATTATTCACAACATATAAAATTCTTTGTAATATTATTTTAAATAAATTAATTATTAATAAATATTTATCAAACAATTATAGAGAAGATGCACAAATCTGGTTTTGGTATAGGTAAACATTCTATGTAAAAAAAGATTATGAAGATGCATACAATAGATTTAAATTTTTTCAGAAAGTATGTAATAATTATGAAAGAAAATTTATACATATTAAAAATTTATTATAAAAAATCGGCGTTTTAAATGTTCAAAGATGTAAAACAAAAGAATTCATTTTTCAAACCTAATCCTTGACATATGTTTCTTTACATAGTTTTTTAATTACTTTTTCGTCTATAGAATCTGTGGATTTTCCTATTGTTGATATTGTTTTTGTAAAATAATCTGTCTTATCTTCGCTCTTCATGTAATCTGGATTTAATGTTTTCCAATCCATTAATGCATTAAAGTTTTTTGAAGAAGTTTTTTTTATTACACTCTTTACTTTTTCTTTTGCCTTGTCTTTTGACCATGCATTGTCTTCTTTTATATATAATGTCTCTCGCTTTACATCGGTACAATGCATTGGTCTCTCGTAAATACTCAATTTACTCATATTATCTATTATTGTTTTGCTTATTCCATCTGCTAATCCATTTTGTTTCGTAAAATCTAATTGTTCCAGTGTAACGTGTAATGATTTTATGAAATCACTTAGGTTTATTGCATCTTTGCATTGTTCATTTAAAAATACATTTATATTGAATTTCTGGTTATTATTTATAGTATTAATATTATTATTACCAACTTTTGGTATTAATTCACTTATTTGATTTTGTTGTTGGACTATTATATTTTTTAATTCTTGGTTGTCATTTAATAACTTCATTATTACATCATTTGATATTGTCAATTGATTATTTGATGTATCACTTGATACTTCTACTAATTCAACCTTACAATTATTATTATGTTTCCATAATCCTGACCTTGACAGAAATTCTTTATTACATTTTTTACATGCAAATGTATTAATGTCCTTTTCGGACATTTGTGTTTCCAAAACGTTTCCATTTACCTTTTTTATATGTTTTGCTGTTAACAAGTGTCTATCATATTTACTTTTATGACTTGTTAAATAGTTACAATATTTACAACAATATTCTATGTGACTTTTTTGTCCTAAAATTGTTTCCATTTGTTTCCTTTAAATATATAAAGAAAAAATTCCTAAATAGATTTTTTTATTAATTTAAATTATCATAACAAAAAATTTTATACATTTTTATACATTTTATAATCATAAAGGTAATAAAATATGAAAATATACAGATTTTGGTTGTTTTTTATCTTTTTTTTATTAAGTCTT
>Ga0209091_10002399_pt1 | contig 15823 bp, 11 predicted proteins | sample ArcticOcean_MG_C_6_FD_187438 | JGI IMG/M metagenome (GOLD analysis project Ga0209091, IMG submission 187438) | Marine microbial communities from western Arctic Ocean - ArcticOcean_MG_CB8_128 (SPAdes) (version 2) | ecosystem: Environmental > Aquatic > Marine > Oceanic | place: Arctic Ocean...
AACCCCCCCTCTAGGTTGAATCCCTAAGTTGGAAGCATTCATTAGACTAACATTCATCGAAGTATCGTGAACAAAATTATTTACGCATATTTATTCTCAATTATGTTCGTATTACCTGGCTGTTTTGGTAACGGTGACGGTTCAAACGATGATGAAGAGTTTACCGAAATCTTAGGCTGCATGGATGATGCTGCAACCAATTTCAATCCTGAGGCGAATAGTGATGACGATTCCTGTGAATATATTAACATCAATACTGCAGACCTAAATGCAACGATTCATGTCGGCGAAGAGTACGGTAGGATTGCACCAATTCATGGCGTCAATAATGGTCCGCTGGTTCGAAATGCCTGGGAGATAGAGGATTGCCAACAGATTTGGTATGGTTCTAATCAAACCGACGAGTACAGCGAAATGCAAATCCCATCTTCTCGTACCCATGGTGAGGGTCCTGGAGATATGAACCGAATTTGGATACACGCTGACGAAAATGGAGTGCCGGTTTATGAGGGATATGACCCGCTTAACCTTTCAAATTATGACTTCACTGAAACTGACCAGAGAGTTCAAGCTACGATGGCGACCACTCATACGAGCGTCTATTGGCGACTGGGCTACTCTAAAGCATTCCCTGCCTACCCAGATTGTTCTGATTGGCGTAGCCCACCCGATAATTTCACAGTCTTTGCACAAGCGGCAGTCCAAGTATTGAAGCATTATCGAATGGGTTGGAATGATGGCTTTTATTATGATAGTTTTGATGTAGTTGAAGTTTGGAATGAACCGTATTTGTCCGAATGGTGGAATGGTACTGCAGAAGAATATTATGAACTCTTTCATGCAGTAAACTCAGCGGTTACCGAGGAATTCGGTGATGAGATTGATGTTGTTGCTGCCATCACATTAGGAAAGGATACGATCGATTTTTCTGAAAGATTCATGGAACTGGCTCAACTAAATAATGAACCAATAAATTCTGTGTATGTCCACTTGTACAGGATAAACCCCTCCCAAACAACATTAATCTTCGCTCACGAAACAGATTCGATTGGCGTGTTTTTAGCCAAATACGGCTATTCAGAAAACACTCCCGTTTACATTACAGAATGGAACCGGAATATCCCGGTTTATGCACAAAGTTATTCCAGTCAGGCCTATTTGACTAGCGTTTTAACAATCTATAATGATCTATGGGAGGGAAATGCCGGTAATTCAAGCTATGACGTGAATACCCTGAGAATGGCACATTTCTTCGCCGCGAGAAGTTTCTTTTGGGAGGAGAATGGGCGAATAAAACCACCTGGAATCACATGGACTGTGTACGGTGAAATGGTTGCTAACACTTCTATTCGATTGCAAAACGAAGGAGGTTTTCCTTCAGATTCTTTGGATTCAAACGAGTTTAATATTCTCGCTGGAAAATCTGAAAATGGTTCGCAAGTAGGCATTTTACTTTCTCGATATGTCGATGAAAATGCAAGTCAGCCCAATGGATTTAGTGAATTTAACGATACTGTCAATCTCTCAGTGGATGGATTGGATGCCTCCTGCACCTACACTTGGAAACATTGGGGAATGGTCAACAACGACCCAGAACCATGGCAATTAATCGCTGAAGGCAACTTTACTGGAACCACATTTGAGATGTCACACTTTGAAATGAACCAACGTTCTTTCCACTATATCCAACTGAATTCGGATTCATCTTGCAATGAATAAATATCTTATGTAGTGCAATTTGTGCAATCAAACTAATGATTACCCGCTAAGGGAGATCAGGCTTGCTGCCAATCGGTTCCATTCCACCACAAGGTAGTCCCATTGTCCATTGCTCTCCAGGTGTTGCCATTCTCATCAGTCCATTGTTGGACCACAGCTGGTTCAGCAATCATTGCCGGCATAGCAACAGGTTGTGCAACCGCCTGCTGAGGCATTGCAACCTGTGTTTCGACATGTGTAGGTTGGAATGGTCTGAATTGTCCCGGCATCAAGTTTTGTGCGAAGTCTTTACTTGTATCCACACCTATCTCATCACCTTTCTTACGCATGAAAAGTAGTCCTATGATTGCGCCACCTATCACTACAACGATGATTCCAATAATCAACATCATACTACTACCAGAGTCATCATCCTTAGCTGCCAACTCAGCAGCCAGTTGTTCATTATCTCCAACTCCATCACCATCTGTATCCAAAGTTTCGCTAGCATCGTTAGGGAAAGCATCAGCATTATCTCCAACGCCATCTAAATCAGAATCCATTGTTTCGCTAGGGTTGTAAGGGAAGGCATCCGAGTTATCGCCGACACCATCGTCATCAGTGTCCATTGTTTCGTTGGGATCGTTAGGTAATGCATCTTCGTTATCACCGACACCGTCGTTATCGGAATCCATTGTTTCGCTAGAATCGTTAGGGAATGCATCTGAGTTATCGCCGACATTGTCTCCATCAGAGTCTATTGTTTCGCTAGCATCGTTAGGGAATACATCAGCGTTATCGCCGACGTCGTCACCATCGGAGTCTATTGTTTCGTTGGCATCGTTCGGGAAAGCATCAGCATTATCTCCAACGCCATCCAAATCCGAATCCATAGTTTCGTTAGCATCGAAAGGGAATACATCAGCGTTATCTCCAACATTATCTAAATCTGAATCCATTGTTTCGTTAGCATCGTTGGGAAAAGCATCTCCGTTATCACCTACATCGTCATCATCAGAATCCATTGTTTCGTTAGCATCGAAAGGGAATGTATCAGCGTTATCGCCGACATTGTCTCCATCAGAATCCATTGTTTCGTTAGCATCGAAAGGGAATGCATCAGCGTTATCGCCGACATAGTCTCCATCAGAATCCATTGTTTCGTTAGCATCGAAAGGGAATACATCAGCATTATTTCCAACACCATCTAAATCAGAATCCATAGTTTCGTTGGCATCGAAAGGGAATGCATCAGCGTTATCGCCGACACCATCTAAATCAGAATCGATAGTTTCGCTAGCATCGAAAGGGAATGCATCAGCGTTATCGCCGACATTGTCTCCATCAGAATCCATTGTTTCGTTAGCATCGAAAGGGAATGCATCATTTTCATCAAAGGTGCCATCGCCATCAGAATCGATATCGATTATATCAGCAGAATCAGGGCAATCTTCAGTTGCGCCCAATTGTGTACCATCATGTGGAGTTACCTTAACGGTCCATGTTTCTCCAACAGAGGTTGCAGATGAAGGAATTGTTAGCAAGTCATTGAATGCAGACTTTAGCATACCATCAACATACCATCTGATTTCAGTACTACCTTCCGGTTCTCCCTCGGCATCAGCATAGGTGTAAGTAAGTGTAAACGATTGATTAACCTCGACGTCACCATTGGGTGTTAGTGCAAGGGCCGATGCATTTGGTGGAATATTTGCTGGTGGGATAGTAGGGTCTTCTGGAATTGTCCAAGTATTAGTTCCCCAGTTATCGTTTGTATTAGTTCCAGTCCCATCTGCGTAATTAACTGCAAGATTGAATGTTACATCCCCAGTTCCTCCGGTAGGTGCAACCCAATCAGCAGTCCATGAACGCTGTAAGTCAGCACTGTGAGTTAACTCTCCACTCAAAGCCTTAACACGGTTGCCCAGATTGGTCCAGGAACCGGCTGAGGAATCTAGATTGAAGCCACCTTCACCTGTACTAGGCAGTGCAGTTCCACCATCCCAAGAAAGGGAGTAAGTTGAGCCAGGAGTGTATCCAGTTTGAGGCAAGCCGCTAATTGTAGGTATAATCATAGCATCTGTTGCATGACAAGTACAGCCAGTAGTAGTCTTGCCTGATACACCAGTTGAATTAGCATCTGCAAGGTTTGCCCCTGAAACTGCTAACAATAGTATGCTAACAAAAAAAGCACGTACGATGGGTGACATAACTTGTTCGTGACCAATTTTGGTTTTGATAATTGTGGTACAGTGTTTTAACAAATTACCAAATTAAAACATTACAAACTGGTATGGCAAGCAATAAAAATGTAACACGGGATAGTCCTGGTCGGAATCGAACCGACGTCCCCGGGACCAAAACCCGAGATGATGGACCACTACACTACAGGACTGTGGTATTCGGGCCGTACCCAATTCACTTCAAGTGCGTTTCGCCTATAACCTCTCTTGCCGAAGCGATAAATTCAGACAAATCAAGACCTTGGGAATCTTCGTATATTCGGGCCATTAAGGCCATATCGAGTTTGTCTAAATGCTTCACAAACTTAGATTCTGGAGTAACTTGCGCCTCATACTCTTCAAACAGCGCCAGCCATTGCGGAGCCAACTTTTTCATCGCAGCATATTCATCTTGACTTTTGGTACTAGTGTCATCATGTGGAGTAAGGTCTCCAACCTCAACTTCAGGTAAATCGTGAACCAAGCACATCTCTAGAACCCGAATCCGATCAAGTTCCTCTGGGCACAAGTGCATGGCAAGAATAGACATACCCCACGAATGGGCTGCCACACTTTCAGGCGCATCTACGCCTGCTCTAACCCAGCCAGTTCTCAGTACATGCTTGAGGTGGAGCCATTCACGCATGATTGTGGTATGCAGGCCTAGCATTAGAAACATCTGTTTGATTTTTGTGGTGCGAAGCCAATTATGATGAATGGGGAACTGGTCGGGACAAACATGAGCATCTCAAAAATGGCTGTCCTTGGCGCAGGTCAAATGGGAAATGGAATTACTCAAGTTGCAGCATGCGCTGGAATTGAAGTTGTGATGATTGATATTAAGCAAGAATTTGTTGACCGTGGAATTGCCACTATCGAGAAGTCGTTGGCAAAATTAGTTTCAAAGGAAAGAATGAGTCAAGACGATGCAGATTCAGCCCGAGCAAGAATCTCGACTTCAACAGACCGTTCGGTTTGCAGCAATGTGGATTTGGTCGTTGAGGCAGTCCCTGAAATCCTCGAACTTAAAATTTCAATATTTGCAGAATTAGATGGGATTTGTAAGCCAGATTGTATTCTTGCCTCGAACACATCATCGATTTCCATTAACACAATTGCTGAATCTACAAACAGGCCTGACAAAGTAATCGGGATGCATTTCATGAACCCAGTTCCAATCATGAAACTCGTTGAAGTAATCAACGGAAAGGATACCTCAGAAGATGTAACAGCCTCAGTTTTGGAAGCAGCTGAAAGAATGGGAAAAACACCTCTTATGTGTAACGACTCCCCGGGTTTCGTATCCAATAGAATTCTTTGTCCAATGATAAATGAAGCGATTATCACTCTACAAGAAGGAGTTGCAGAGCCTGATGCTATTGATGGTATCATGAAACTGGGAATGAACCACCCAATAGGCCCTCTAGCATTATCGGATTTAATTGGTAATGATACCGTTTTGCATATTATGAATGTATTGCATGAGGGCTTAGCAGATGATAAATATGCACCCGCGCAACTACTTGTGGAGATGGTTGAGCAAGGAAAACTTGGTCGTAAATCTGGTAAAGGATTCTATGATTACTCCTGAATCGAATATGCACATCGATGGCTAAGTGTTTAGTTGATGAGTACATTGGCACCGACATGCAGAAGGCGATCTTGCTATCGGTTTTGATGTTTTTAGTGATTTTTTCACCACTTTCATCAGCCCTAGATGGCGATGGAGATGGTGTTGATGACACAATTGACATCTGTCCTTTTGCTGCCGGAACTGCAAATTCTACTACAGGATTAGGATGTCCGGATTCCAATGGTGATGGACTTGCTAATTTTGAGCAAGCAGAAATGCACAATTGGGACAACACGATTCGTGAAAATACTGATCAGGGAAGTGTTGGAAGTGGTGTTAGAGGTATAGCATGGGCACTAAACGATAGTTGGTTTTACGCCGGAGGAGGAAATAACGGTGTGCATTTGTTTGATTCACTTGGCCGCTATCAATACCATATGCATCAAATGCCAGGGGACATCAATGAAATCTCAGTATCTCCTGATGGTACAATGTTAGCTGTTGTTAGCGACGATGGAGGTTGCAGAGTGATAGATTCTACGACAGGTAATTTGGTAGTAGACCTACTGAATAATTCTAGCAGCGATATATTATCAATCGCCTGGTCCAATGATGGGTCTCGGTTAATTACACATGCAGGTGGAGCTCAAGTGAGTTGGTTCGAAACAAGTAACTGGACAATTGAACAAAATATTACTTCATTACCTGGTTATGTTGGTGGAATTGATACAACTCCAGATGACAGATTAGTCCTTTTTTCAACCGATAACAATCTTAGAGGCTACTGGCTTTCAAACGGAACAATTACTCTTAATATGACAAATCACACTCAATATATTCGAGCCCTCACAATCAGTTCAGATGGCCGGTACGTTGCTACAGGTTCCAATGATAACAATATTGTAATCACAGATATATCCACACAAACAGTGGTTGTAACAATACAAGCTGGTTCTGATGTTTATGATTTGGAATTCTCTCCGGATGGTGGGACACTAGTTGCAGCAAGAGGCCGGCAAGCCTCAATGTATGCATATAGAACAGATTCATGGACAAGTTTGGGGCAGATGGAGGGCTTTGGCTCAAGTAACCAAAACCGTGGAGTGTATTCGATATCCTTTGATTCAGAGGGTGAAAGGTTAGCAGTGGGTTGGAGGAGAGGATACACTTCACTCCATATGGTTCCTGATGCTTACATCAGCGTCCATGGGGATTATTACACTACATTACTGGAAAGTTCTTGGAGGTCTAACTATCTAAGCGCATTTGAATCTGTACGTGTTTGGGACGGTGAAAGGGTAATGACTACAATTGATGTTTGTAATTCAAAACGATATATCGGTTCTAGTACCAATGGAGTAAGCCCACTGTATGCAACAAAAACAGCAAACTATTCGACTACTGGTCTATGGGATTGTAAAAATACAGAAGAACAAATACTTGAGATTCCATATGGAAGGACACCAGGTGCCTTAATGGTGAAAGGTGGTGGTGAAACAGAAACTTGTGTACAAACTATTGGTGGTCTATCAATGGGACAAGTTAGGTGGATTACTTCTGGGTCAAATAAGAATTCACTAATTGCAGATGAAGATATGCCTGGATTAGTTTGGTCTTCTATTGTTCCTAACGATGATAACGATGGTAAAGTTGAATGGAAGGATTTGGATTCGAGTTGCCCAAATGATGAAATTGTACTTTCACACCGCTGGGACAACCGTACAGATACTACGATTTTAGAGGAAACCGTTCTTTGTTCTAATTGTAACCAAACCGATAGTATGTATGTGTCAACAGGTTCGAGATATAGAGCATCTGATAGTGAATTCAAATCCGATATCGTAGGTGGTGTTTCAGGGCCTAGTGGAGATGGCTCGATTGGTTTTACTGAACTGGCTTACAGCATTAATAATTCCAATGGCGTTTATCTAATTCCGCTTGTCGATAATTACACACATGGAGTTGTTGATGCAGTTGCAGATGGTGGGTCACTAGTCAATGCAACTTTGAATAATTCACGTTCGGGGGAGTGGCCATTACAGACTGACATGCGGGCTTTCGTATCAATACAATCACTATCAAAGAATATTGATTTTTTGAAATTTCTTTTAACAGATGTTGGGCAAATGCAATGGGAGCAATCTGGATTTGTAGGATTAAGTCCATGGGGTCTTTACAATGCATGGGGCAGGCTTGGAGTGAATATGATACATCTACTTCCAGATACAGATGATGATGGTATATGGGACGATGAAGATATTTGCCCCAATACCGAATTAGATTTGGTAACAGACCAAAATGGCTGTGCTGACAATCAACTGGACCCAGATGATGATGGTTATACCAACGATTTAGATGACTGTGATAATGCCACAGGAACCTCAATATTTGGCAGTTTAGGCTGCCCAGATGGTGATGGTGATGGTTGGGCTGATGATATGGATAGTCACCCAGATGATATTTCTGAATGGAATGATACTGACATGGATGATATTGGGGATAATTCAGATGATTGTATCGATGTGTTTGGAAATTCAACAGAAGATGTCCTTGGATGCATAGACTCAGATGGTGATGGTTGGTCGGATGCAGGGGATGTATTCCCCGATGATCCTGTGGATTGGGCCGATGCCGATTCTGATGGGTATGGCGATAACACCGATTTATTCCCGTATGAGAGCACTCAGTGGAACGATTCTGATTTGGATGGATTTGGAGATATTAATACCGGTCTTGAAGGAGATGACTGCATAGATTTGAGTGGTACTTCATACAAAGATGGATTATTCGGCTGTCTAGATAGTGATAGTGATGGTTGGGCAGATTCCATAGACGACCTTCCTATGAACCCAGAACAGCATGTAGACTTTGATGGTGATGGTATTGGCGATGATGCTTCTGAAGGTGATTACGATTGGTGCTTTGAAACGCCTATTCTCGAAATTGGCATGGTAGACTCCAATGGTTGTAGCCCATCGGAAAGAGACAGCGATTATGATACCTTCAATGATGATGTCGACCAATGCATCAACACACCTATTTCTCAATCAACTCAAGTAAACACAACTCTGTACCTAGCTGATGGCCAGACAATCAATCCATTTGTTGGTTGTGCTCTTTCTGAAATCGATGTTGATGGTGATCTGGTATATGCTGATACGGATTGGGATGACAACAACCCCGACCAGTGGTTTGACACCGATGGCGATGGTTTTGGAGACAATTCGGATGGAATAAATGGAGATGATTGTCCAACTGAAAAAGGTTTTTCGTTTAATGATAAAATTGGTTGCCGTGATTTGGACGGGGATGGATGGTCCTATGAAGCAGATTTCAATGATGGAGATAGCACACAATGGAATGACACCGATGCTGATGGATTTGGTGACAATTGGGATAATCCAGATTGGAGCGAATCTCGAATGTTTGGATCATTCGTGGTAAATGCAACTCAACCAGATCGTTGCCCTGATATATATTCAGCATTCGTATATTCCGAAACCCAAGGCTGCTTGACCTCATTGGAAGATGGAAATGGAGACGGTACTGAATCTGGAAGTGGAGATGAATCTGGCGATTCCAATATTTTCCTGATTTTAGCAATTGCAGGGTCAGGAGTTATTTTCCTACTATTTGGAGCAATAGCAGTTATTATGAAAAAGAAACCAACTCCAAAAAATAAAATGAAACCGAAATTTGTTCACCCATCTATCGAAGGAGATATTGAAGATGCTGCAAAGGAAGTCATAGAAAGCATTGAAACCGAAAAGCCAGTTGATTTTGTATCAACATGGGAAGAACTTCCTGAAGGGGAATGGCTACCTAATGATGAAAATGGAGTAAATTGGTATCGAGAATCAAATGGCCAGCATTGGTACTCTGATTCTGGTGGATTCCGCATTTGGGATAAGTAAGAAGTCTCAAATGCACTTGCCTTACATTACTAGTTATGCAAGGGGCTTATCTCGTCACAGGGGCATCTAAGGGTTTAGGTCGTTCAATTGCCAAGTTGATTGCTAGTTCTGGCCATCCAGTCATCGCACTAGCTAGGGAAAGCGTCGACCTTGGTGTAACGGGGGCTGAATTAGCAACTTTACAACCGGACTCAATAACAGTATCTTGTGACTTAGGTGATAGAGAAGATATCGCAGATGCTACTACAATTATCAAGAGTAGATTTCCCCATTTGGCAGGAATCATACATAATGCTGGAACAATACATCCAATTGCGAATATGTTGAATGTGGAGCGTGCAGACTGGGCTAGGTCAATACAAGTAAATCTAATTGGGGTTCAAGACCTTACAAATCGCTTGCATTCTTTACTAGGAGGAGATATTCACACTCGTATCACCACAATTTCGAGTGGTGCTGCTAAGAGATCAATACATGGGTGGAGTGCATATTGTGTGGCGAAAGCAGGCCTTGAAATGTGGGCTATGTGCATGGCGGAGGAAGGGGTTAACGAGAATATTTCAGCGATTTCAATAGCACCTGGCATTGTGGATACCGACATGCAAAAGGATATTCGAAATGCCGATGAAATCTCTTTCCCATCACTACCAAACTTCATTGAGTATCATAAAAATGGGGAACTGACAAATCCAGATGATGTTGCAAAAACATTGTTACCATTTTGTTTGGGTAATTCTGGCGAAAATGGACAGAGACTTGATGTTCGCAACTTGTGAGTAGTACCTCGTTTCAATGGCAACGGTCATAAGCCCTAACCACGGCCTCGAAGTGAGGGAGCCATATGGCAGGAACAACTCGTGTAGAAATCAGAACACTGAGGGTAGGCCGATACTGTTGTGTCGAAGACAAAGCATACAAGATAAATTCCATTTCGACATCTAAACCTGGAAAACACGGTTCTGCTAAGGCTCGAATTGAACTTGTAGAAATTTTCACAGGTGCAAAAATCTCTCACGTAGGTAGCGTTTCTTCTACAATTAACGTTCCACTTATCGAGAAGGGTACTGCATTAGTAACCCATATCGAAGGTTCTGAGGTTCATGCAATGAATATGAAAGACCACTCAATGATGATTCTTCCACTCGATGAAGGTCTGGATATTGAAGGTGGTAAGGAAATCATGTGGATGGAAGCCTTAGGCCTCTACAAGATTATTCGTGACCACTGATATTTGGACGGTTAATCCGTCAAGGTGAAACATATGGGTGTCAAAAAGTCAGCCTACCGTCAACCGGTAACTCCCGAGGGCCTCAAGGCCATCGAGAAAGGAACCTTAACTTGGCTAGATGACGAGATGTATAACAATCTCAACACCGGTGTGTTGGAGCAATATCTTGAAGAGAAGAATCTCGAAGAAGCGTTCGAAGTATCTCACTGGGATACGCGCAAGGTGCTATTGGGAATTGCAATTGGAGCACTATTCTCTGGAGTTACAGCATACATTGGACTCAAACTAGGTTTGGCAATCTCAGCCGCTTGGTATATCGCCTATGTATTGGGTATGGCGCTCAAGTGGTCACCTTCTGAAGTAAATATTGCAACTTCAGCAACGACTGGGGCTACCCATGCATCGACTGGATTTATTTTCACGTTCCCAGCAATATTTCTCCTAGCAGCCGATAAACAATATTGGTTATCGGATGGTCCTCTGATCGTTCTAGGCTCAGGCGAAACAATTAGGTTAGCATTCGTTGGAATTGTCGCCTCAATGTTTGCCGGATTTTTGGGTGTAATGTATTTCATTATATTCAGGCGTGTTTGGCTAGTGGAAGACCCTCTACCTCTGCCCGGTTTTGAAGCAACTCTCAAGATGCTAGATATCGCTAGTGACGTGAATACGGGTGCTGTAGAACATGCACGGGGTTCGCTGAAAACAATTGGACTCTGGACTGGTATTACTATGGTCGGTCTATTCCTCATTGAATATCCACTTATTTGGATGAAAGGAAAGACACTTGCAGTGTCTGATTACCTAGCTGAAATGGCAACAGCTGACGGTTTTGGTGTGGCCTCATTTTTCTCACATGCGAAGGTCCACCAACCCGGTGAAGTAATCGATGGTGTGGCAAAAGGTCCAGCCCATTATGACCCAGAACAGTGGTATAACCCATTCATGTACACTTATGTTGGAGTTGCTTTGACACCATCTATGTTCGCAATCGGTTGGTTTATGAAAACCCGAGTTGCTTTCTTGGTTAATCTTGGAACCTTTGTTGGATGGTTCTTCTTGGTACCTCTAGCAGTAGCATTCAACCTACCAGTGTATGAAGGTCAAATCGGTGCTAATATTCCGCTACAGGACTTGCCAGCAGCACTTCATGCTCTAAATCCATTAGAATATCCGTATTCAACCGGAGCGGTACAGATGTATGCGTTTTCTAAGGCAGTTAGATTCATTGCCATAGGTGCAATTGTCGGCGGTGGAATATTTGGATTGTTGAAGATGTGGAAAACATTTGCTAATATTTTCGTTGACATCGGCAAGGCGTTCAAAGGAGATAGTGGAAAGGAATACATGGAAGGTAAGGGATGGTATGAATGGCCTCTTGCGCACATTCCAATCTTCATGTTGCTAACATTTGGTGCGATGATTATTATCTTCATGCTCGGAGATTTCCCAATAATGGCTAGCGTTGTATTCGCAATTATTCTATTGCTGACTACATTCCTATTGGGTGCAATCGCTGTTAGGGTTATGGGCGAGACAGGAATTGAGCCAGTTTCGGGAACATCATTCATTGTATTGCTGATGTTGTTTAGTGTATTCTTGAATTTCAGTGAACCTCTTGGCTTGTCAACTCAAGAGGCTGTTTTATTGGGATTGGTAGGAACGACTGTATTCGGTTCAGCAATCTCTATGTCTGGCACTGTTATTGGTGATTACAAGAACAGTCTATACATTGGAAACCGTCCGTATCATATTTCAAAAGGTAATATTATGGGTGTTGTGCCTGGTGCTGTGATAGGTGCAGGAGTTGCAATCTTCTTGGCTAATGAATTAGCACAAGGTAGAATCGATCTAATTGCTCCTCAAGCAAACGCATTCGCAACATTCTCTGTCATATTTGCAGAAGGTCAAGGAGATTTGATGTTACTATTGCTTGGTTTCATGCTCGGAGTATTCGTTGAGTGGGCTACTGGAATGGGGACTTCATTTGGTCTAGGAATGTACCTAGACGTACCTCACACACTCCCTATGCTAATCGGTGGCGTAGCACGAGACCGTTGGGAAGACAAGAAACTCAAACCTCGTATTGAAGCGATTAAAGAAACGGAAGGCACAGTTGTTGCAGAAAAGCAACGAGCACTTATCTTGCTTGGAACATTTATGATCGCTGCAGGTCTACTCACTGGAGAGGCATTCTTTGGAACCGAAAGCAGTATCCTTTCATTCATTGATTCCCTTTGGGGTGCTGAATTTGGTGCAAGTTTGCAATGGCATATATTGCGACTTGCTGGATTTGTCGCTCTCAATGTATCGATTGGATATTTGATCTATGCATTGTTCAAGCGTGCTGGAGTCATCGGTGGCTCTAGTGCTGAAGATGCTGAATTGATTGAGGGGTGAACTCAGTGAGTCGTACACCTCCACTGGTGTGGGGATTACTGGTTGCTGGTGTTCTTGGTGTATCTTCAGCAGGAGCAATTCTCTCTCACGTCGATTCGATTCCACCACTGATGCGTGCTTCATGGAGATTACAGATAACTGTGCTAATGCTATTGCCATTTGCAATTTGGCAATTCAGAGGGATGGATGCTAGTGCTAGGAGTCGTTTAACGGATAAGAAAACTATTCTGATAATCCTTGGTTCAGGTTTAGCATTAGCTGCCCATTTTGGTGCTTGGGTCACTTCATTGGACCATACTTCGCTCGCACATTCGCTTCTTTTTGTAACCAGCCATCCAATAATTATCGTAGCCGGGACTGCATTGTTGGTACGCAGACCACATCGCTTGGAGACAATAGGTGCATTGGCTGGGCTATTGGGTGCTAGTATTACATTACTTGATACCAGCAGTGGTGGAGTGACACTGTGGGGTGACTTCCTTGCCTTTATTGGTGCAATCACAGTTATTGGATACATTGTTGCGGGCAGAATTCTACGTGAATGGATGCCAGTTTTCGTTTATGCAGTTCCAGTTACCTTAATCGGAGCGGTATTGCTAATTCCTTTATCGATTCTAATGGGTGAGGAGACAGCGGCCTTAGGTTGGATTGAATCAGACCTGCTGAACTGGTTTATTCTTCTTGCTTTCTTGGCCGGCATAGTCGGACACACAGGATTAAACGCATGTCTACGTTGGCTTGCTCCACTAACAATCTCATTTGCAGTTACACTTGAGCCAATCATTGGTGCATTAATCGGCTGGTTTTTCTTCGACGAGGGAATACCGGGGAAATGGACTTGGTTTGGTGGTGCTATTCTGATAATTGGAATATTGTTAGTGATTAGGGGTGGTGCTGAAAATGAGTTGGATTCTGCTGACGAATGACGATGGAATCGATGCAGCAAGTTTGCAAATGCTTGTCGATAGGTTACACGAGAGAGGACACCGCTTGGTAGTATTCGCTCCAAGTGAGAACAATTCTGCAGTGAGCATGAAAATTTCACTAGGCATCCCACTGACTGTAGTCAATAGAGAAGACTCTCGAAAGGATGTTCATCAGTTTGCAATTGGCGGGACCCCTTGTGATTGTGTAATTGCAGCATTAGATGGTGGATTGAAAAAATTGTTACCAGGAATCACTCCAAAATTAGTAGTTAGTGGAATAAATCTTGGACCCAACATGAGCCAAGATGCATACCATAGTGGAACAATGGCTGCAGCAAGAGAGGCTGGAATGTATGGAGTGCCTGCAATCGCATCATCATGGTCTTCATTCGAGGCAGATGGTATGGAAATATCAGTGGATGCAACTGTGGGCTTAGTTGAAGCAGCATTGGCGTTTTTACCCGAAACTCCTGCAAATCTCAACCGGCCACATATCGACATTGATGAGCCTCACTTGACCAGTTGGCCAAACCCTTCCGCACGTTTATGGGGAGAAGACCCAACAACGGCTCTGCGTAATGCATTTGCAGCTGGTGAGATGTTCCTAAACCTGAATGTCCCACCTGGATGGAATGGTAATTACAGTTCAACAAGATTGGGTATGAGATGGTACCGCAATGCAATTGGGTTCTCTGATGATAAATCGACTTTCCAGTTAGGTGGTTCTCGAATTGATATTGACAAAGTTGAGAGAGGAGATGTCGATGCTGATCTAGAAGGCATGGCTAGTGTTTCTTGCTTGCCTTCATGGCCACAGACTCACCCTCTGGAAATTGATGTGGACTTGTTAGCGTGGTCACTTGATAACAGTCTTGAAGGACTTCCAATCTGGCTGAAGTAATCACTTCCAAACTTGAATCAAAATTTCTAATTTAAGCAATACTTATTGTATTAATTGCTCCATATTAATTTTTCCTTTTTCCTGTAAAAGATAGCATCAACTGTAAATGAATATATCGTCAGAAATATGAGAAGGGAGATCACACTTTCTGCCCAGAAGAGAATACCAACTCCCGCTGTAGTCCAATAACCAGATTGATTAATTCCGGTTTGGAATAAAACGAAATAAACACCGAACGAAATGAAAGCGGATAGATAACCAAGTACACGGTATATCTTTATTTTCTTCAGCGCTTGTGTTTGGCTTTGGTTACTCATAATTGCCAACGTTTGATGATTGGCATCGAGAGATACCCAAGTATTAGACACGGTATTTTCAACTGGCAACTTTTGTTGACAGCTTCCACACTTATTCCACCCAGGGTACAATTGTGAGCCACAGAATGAACAAGAATTTGTATCCGGAGATGGATTATTAGCACCAGTACCTGAATTTTGGGGGCTCAAAGCAACATTTTTAGTCACTTGATTTAGACTTGAGTCCGGAGGCGCGGGAATCCATTCTGAACCAGTCCACATGAAGTTACCATCTGGGCTCATGATGGGGTCCGGCATAGTTTGTGCTGAGCGTATTACTTTACGAAATGCACGGTCTGGAACAATGAAAGTTGAAATTGCTTTTTTATGTTTGAACCTAATCCTATTGATTCTACTCGACGATTAACTCCCAGACTTGGATCAGAGTTGGAGTTGAACGCCTTCATCCAATAAGAAGTGAACGATAGAAATGCAGGTGTGTCCTTGTAACCACGAACTTCCTAGGCTTCTAGGTATTCCTCTTTCACATTCCAAAGGTTTGTCATCCCCGAGTATGAATCCGATGTCGTCAATAGAAAAATCACTTGGTAGTACACCTGAATATAGATTTTTAGAATCGGCATCTAATCTGATGATTGGACAAT
>Ga0209091_10002402_pt1 | contig 15815 bp, 16 predicted proteins | sample ArcticOcean_MG_C_6_FD_187438 | JGI IMG/M metagenome (GOLD analysis project Ga0209091, IMG submission 187438) | Marine microbial communities from western Arctic Ocean - ArcticOcean_MG_CB8_128 (SPAdes) (version 2) | ecosystem: Environmental > Aquatic > Marine > Oceanic | place: Arctic Ocean...
AGAATATGTTTTTCAACCGCTTTAATAAACCCTATAATATTAGAATTACAAGTGGTATTAAAACCGCATTTAAGTTTATTAAAGTATTTTTCTATACTGACCTGTTGAAGTTCAAATCCTAAGAATAAACCTTTTGAAGTCCCGTATTCATCAGAATAATATAATCGGTAAAAATATCCATCATTCATTATATTATTTTTTGTTTTTTCTGATATCATTAAAAAATTTTTATTGAAATCTTTGGGTTGTGTAATGAGAAACATCTATTATACAATTAATACATCACTTATTTAAGTTGTTATCTAATCAAACAGAGCATAAAGCATAGCAATTGTTTCTACCGATATATCTCTGTTAGTTTCTAGATTTCTAATCACGTCATCACAATCAACAATTGCTTTCATATAGTTAATCCTTTTTACTTTTACATATTCTTTCCATAGGGTGACAATATTCGGATGCGAATCTGTATAGGAATTAAGGCGACACATTATATCGTCTTCCAATAAATTTCCATTATTACATTGCGAGTCATTCATTAGAAAAATAGTTATATCTATTTTTAAGTATTAAAAATAAGTAAGATACTTACTTTAACTATGAAATTTTTACAATCACGATTTGATGAATATATAATTGCGATGGAAAAAAACAATTTACATTCTGAATTGGAGGGGATTTATAATAGTCCTAACGATGGTCTAAATAATAAACGAAATTTAATTTTTTACGGGCCAAGCGGTGTTGGTAAATATACACAAGTATTAAACTATATTAAACCTTATAGTGATTCTAACTTAAAATATGAAAGAAAAATCACTTTCAACTTCCAAAATAAGAGAGAATTTATAATAAAACTTAGTGATATTCATTTCGAAATAGATATGGAATTATTGGGTTGTAATGCAAAATTACTGTGGAATGATATTTATAATCATATTTTAAATATATTATCATCTAGACAGAATCATACCGGAATTATTGTTTGTAAAAATTTTCACAAAATTCATAGTGAACTATTAGATATATTCTATAGTTATTTACAAACATTAGAACACAAAAATATAAATCTTCATTATATTTTTATCACAGAAAGTACTAGCTTTATACCTGACAATATTCTACACAGATGTAAGATGATCCATGTGCGGCGACCAGTCAAAAATACATATAAAAAATGTATAGGTAAAACTATTGATAAATCTATAAAACTAAACCATATTGTTAATATAAAAGATTTACATACAAAAAATATCCAGCTTATGGAACCCCACAAACTTATAACTGACAAGTTGATTCATTCTCTTGAAAATTTTAAGGATCTTAATTTTATTCAATTTAGAGATAATATATATGAAATATTTATTTATCATTTGGATGTGACTATTTGTCTAAGAGACATTATCACATATTTTATAATACGTAAAAAAATAAACAAAATATCGATTACTGATATTTACTTTGAATTTTACAAATTCTTGAAATTATATAATAATAATTATAGACCTATTTATCATTTAGAGAAATTTATGTTTTATCTATGTAAGATTATACATGGATTGGACGACAGCGTGTAATGTATTACAATTATGCGAGAAACACACGGAACGTATGTTAAAGGCCGCATATTATAAACAAGCTTTAAAATATCATCCAGATAAAAACAAGGATGACCCTATTTCTGGAGAGAAATTTAAGAAAATAAATGCTGCTTATTCTTTTTTACAGGAACATCAACCCGCAAACGAGTCATTTAATCTAGAAACAAGTTATGCGAATATTATGAAACAATGTGTCAAGTATTTTACACCTGATATTAAATGGGACGATGTTTTTCTTGATACTACACTTGATAATATCGTAAATAATTGTGGGAAACTGTCAATTCGACTGTTTAAAGATTTGAAAAAGGAAAAATCAGTAGAACTTTTCGAGTTTCTCTCCAATCATAGAGAAATATTTGGTATATCTGATGAAACGATTGATAAAATGAAAGATATATTGAAGGAAAAGATGAGAGATGACAATATTATTATTTTAAACCCATCTCTGGAGGATATTCTTAGTGATAATGTATATAAATTGGATTTGTTGGGGAAAACATTTTACGTACCATTATGGCACCATGAGGTTGTGTTTGATCATAGTGGAAATGATGTAATTGTGAAATGTGTTCCAGAATTAGAGGATCATATCGCCATTGATAACGATAATAATATTCATTGTTATTTTAAAGGTCCCATAAATGAAGTGTTGCAAAAAGCAAAAATAGAATTGATGCTGGGAAGAAAAATATTTGAAATTGATAGCAAAACTTTATTCATTAAGAATCACCAAACGTATGCTTTTCGAAACAACGGCATATTAAAAATAAACCCGGATCATATTTTTTCTACAGAAGAACGCGCAAATATTTATGTTGATATTAAATTAGAAGCATGAAACCTATTATAGATTATTATATAAGATTATATATAATAATGTTTCGTATCCTTAGTCGTAGATATCATACTAGAGTTATACAACACTATGAGCAACCACGAAATGTGGGTAGTTTTAAAAAGGATGAAAAAAATATTGGTACTGGAATAGTAGGGGCGCCTGCTTGTGGGGATGTTATGAAGTTACAAGTAAAAGTAGAAGATGGCGTGATAGTAGATGCAAAATTTAAAACATTTGGTTGTGGCTCAGCAATTGCTTCTTCCTCAGTAGCTACAGAATGGATCAAGGGAAAAACAGTGGAAGAAGCTATGGATGTAACTAATAAAGATATAGCATCTTATTTATCGCTACCACCTGTTAAATTACATTGTAGTATGTTAGCAGAAGATGCTATAAAGGCTGCTTTAAATAATGTAAAAGAGGTGGGTAAACATATTCCAAAGTAAATAATGGTGCTTGAAAGACAGCTTGTGATAGTGAAGTTAATAATGCAGGTCTATTGCCTTCTATAGCATGTCCTAGAAATTGCATTGTCCAAGCAGAAACAAACATTATAATACTATGTTTTAACCATTTTTTATCCGTTTCTCTCCAAGCAATAGCTATTAAACGCAAAAAAGATACATAAAACTGCATTGCTAATCCAATTTTCCAATTATAAACCAAATAATAATATATAGTATAGATACTGATAATTGCATTGTCATCGATAGTAACTGTTGGTTTGAGTATTTTCTTTGAACCTAGATAATTTTTGCTTATTGGAAGTATGATCTGGAGAGAAAGCTTACTTAAAAAATTCAATGTTGAAAGCACGATTAACGGAATGAAAATAAAATGAATTAATTTATTTGCAGGGTGCATATGAAAACTTCTATAAAATTCTACTGAATCCATTTATTAATTTAAACCAATGATGTTTAAATTAATTTCAAATATCTTTTGGTCATCTGGTTTTTGTATTATTTACCAATAAAAATATTTAGTTATATTAATGAGTGTTACTATTCCTAAGAACATTGCACAACATATTCTTATTAAAAAACATCTACCTGTAAATTATGGCATAAAACACATAATAGATAGTACAGGTCCACACGCGGGACAAACTCAAAAAGAAAGATTGGAAAAACTTAAAAAATATATTAACAGAGACAATTCCCATTACTTACCTAAGTTTAAACACGCAGTTGAATTCAAAAAAATACAAGCACGGCAAAATCTGGGAAGAATTTTGGCAGGACACGGTAAACGTAGAAGAAAAACTAAATGCAGGAAACGATAAGTATTTTAAATATCATAAATCAATAAAAAATTTTATGATGTTCAAATTTTATATATTAGTCTATTTATTCACCGCTTTTAACTACCTTTCGGCGACGCACCACCTTTTTCTTTTTCTTTGGAGAAGGAGGCTTCTCTTCTTCATCCTCAGCCTCTTCAACCTCTTCTACCTCTTCGTCGGAATCATCAAATGTTGGACCAGTTGTCTCTTCCTTGTAAGCGACACTATCATCTGCTTTAGAATCATACTTTTTAAGATTTGTGTCCATCTCATCATCATCAGAATCCTCCGCAATATGACACTGACCGCTTCCTACAAGGCGAACTGGTGGACGGACACAAGCCTGAACAAGCTTCCAGGTGACTCCAAAGCGACCACCTGCCATCCATACACCGGTGCAAGCCAAAAGTCCCTTCACGTGCGAAGCCTTTGGGACAAGATCCGCTGGACTACGAGTTCCTTGTGGGACTTCAATCCCCATCTTGCGAGCTGTATCCTCTGGCAAATAAGCACCTTTGCCCTCCATATCATAAAGTTCGATATTATACTTTCCATCCCAGAAAGGAATCTTTAGCTTGAGGGTTGGACTTCGCTCAAAATCCGGTTCACCGGAACCATCCTTTTTCTTCGGGTGCTTGAGGATTGGATACATCATAGCCTCCGCGACCTCGCGACTCAGCTTGCTCTTACCAAACCACTCCTTCGATTTTGAAACTGCGTCATCTAGAACCTTGTCTTGAAACTTTTTAAGTGCCGCTTCGAATTTTTCAATAGATGAACTCTTACCATTTTCAAACTGTAAGGCCATATCATAAGATACACGACCAGACTGCTCATCGACACGCTCATTAATACCCCAAGTGAGCATTAAGGGGAACTGTAAAACAATAGGTGAACCATTCAATTGACATTGAACAGATTTGCCACCGCGTTTATTAACGAGTGGTGCACGGTATGTGACTTTAGACGGATTAAACTGTTTAGCTTTCGTGATAGAATCGGATGCTGACATGATATATATATTTATACTAACAATTATAGGACTCAGCTTTAAATCAATTTTTTTAATAACTCTAATAAGTATTTTAATTAGGCGATGTAGCACAATTATAATACTTAACCATTGTTTATGTAGGTCTACAATATGGCTTATTTTCCATTCATTTTGTAAGAAAATTTATTTTTTTCTTGTCTTTTTCTTACCCTTTTTCGACGTTCGTTTTCTGGTTTTTTTACGTTTCTTTCTTTTGTGACGAGTTTTTCTTTTACGACGAGTTTTTCTTTTAGTTTTTCTTTTAGTTTTTCTTTTAGTTTTTCTTTTACGACGCGTTTTCCTAGTTTTTCTTCCCCCACCATAATCATAGCCACTACCATCACCACTACTATCGCTACCATCACTATCATCACTATCATCATTGTTCTCAAAATCACACATACAATTATCTCCCCCCATGTTTCCCATATCATTATAAAGGTCGTCCAAATCAACAAATTTTCCCCACGCATCGGCATTGACATATCCTGACGCAGAATCGCTAAATAATCTAATAATGTTTCGATAAGATTGAACAAGTCCAACAAAATGTTCCAACCAATCCTTTTCACTATAATTCTCTTCAGGTGGCTCTTCACTTCCGTTCGTGAAAGAATGGGCCAAATTTTCCATCCAGTCGGACAATTGGGTACCATCTGTAAGAACAAATCTTATTTGAAAATGTGGTGACATAACACTAAACTCTGGAGCACCAAATGCGTTACCTGACATCCAAGTTTGACAGAAAGATTGCATCTCAAAACCGACTTCACTAGGATTTGCGTAATTTGTTATCATGTTGAACAACTCAATAACATTAGTATAATCATTTTGAAATTCATCCGGAATTGATGGGTTGTCGGCTGATGGCGCTTTCTCTGGATTTTGTAAATAATTCACATTCTGACCGTCTTCCATTTTATCTATCATCATGCGAAAAATCTCGTCTTCATGATTGTTTCTAAAAGTCATCAATTCTTCTAGTAACGAAAATGTATCTTGGCAGTTTTCATGAAACAAATTTATTCTATGTTCTCCATGTCTGTCACCATTAGTCAAAACTACATTGGGACCACATGAACCAAAATACGGTATTTTTTGGTCTTGTATAACTGTAATATCCTGTTCGTCGTTCCACAGGTTACCGTTCTCCCTCCCTTTGCTTGCCAATATGGTTTCCATCGGATCACGTACGTCGTTATCATCTAAAGGTACCAGTAAACGCGCACCCTCAGCAAATCCTGCATGATGCAATTTAGAAAGTAAGTTTTTATTTCCTGGCGCGGTACCGTCGGCTTGTTCTATCGCTTCTAAAGAATGCTCAATTAACGTACAAATTTCCTCTTCGTTAGGTGTAAATGAGATATTTTGAATTGCATCCTCATCTTCTCTCGACGCACCGGATGTTGCGTTAATCAAATCTTGTTTAATTTCTTCTAAATTATTTTCATCTTGGTCTTCATACTCATTTTCTGAATCTGACATATATATATATATATATTAAGTATATAATTATACCCTATCTAAGACTGTCCAATACTCATTAAGCGAATAGGGCTTTTTTCCCACTCTTTACTCGCTTTTATATTGCTCGCCGCATTATATACATTAAAAACTACAAGACCTATTGGAAACAAGAAAAAAATGAAAAATTATATCTCTACACAGATGGGATATCAAAAATGGTAGAAGCAACAATGCTAATTACCGTAATTGTAGGATTTCTGATATATTTTATAAAACAACACCGAGAACATAAAAAGTTTGACTATTTATACTGGGTAAGGTCAACTGTGACCATAATAAATAACTTATTTGGTTAATTTAATATAAATAAAAGATTTAAACTAATTTTCGTTTGTTATATAAATGACGAATAATGAAAGATTCTCTCCCAAAACTTATATCCGAACAGTCTTGTATGATAAAGTAGAAATGAAGCGTCCAAGGAAGCGTAAAACTGTATCACAAGAAGAATTTACAATTCTAGAATTTGCAGATTTCGGACAAATATTAGAAGTAAACCATAATGTTGCACAGCTCAAGAAAATGTGCAGACATTATAAACAAAAGGTATCAGGTAATAAATCCCAATTAATTTATAGAATGTATAATTTTTTAAAATATTCACATTATATCTCTATTATTCAAAAACATGTAAGAGGGTGGTTGCGCAGAAAATATTTCAAATTAAATGGTATACAATACAGAAAGGATTGTGTCAATAAAACAGATTTTCTCACTCTTAAAAATATAAATAAAATACCGTATTATCAATTCTACTGTTACAAAGATGAAGAAGGCTTTGTATATGGTTTTAATATTAAATCTATTTATAATTTAATGCTAAAAAGTGAGGGAAATCTCAAAAATCCATATACACGGTCGGCACTACCCAAAAATATAATTAAAAAAATCAGACATTTTATAAAATTATCTCATACTTTGAAGGAACCCATCACAATTACATTAAAGGATGATAATGAAAATATGTCGCATAAGAAAAAGATATCACTCAAAACATTGTCCATCTTTCATCGCATTGATACATTTGGTCATATAACAGATACTTCGTGGTTTTTAACTTTAGAAAGACCTCAATTGATAAGATTTATCAGAGAATTACAAGATATTTGGGAATACAGGGCAAATTTAGCAGATCATATAAAACGACAAATATGTCCTCCAAATGGACACCCATTCCATGGCATTAATATTACTTCATTGTTACAAAGAAACAAAGAAACATTGCAAAGAAATATTTTATATATAATGGAAAACTTGATATCTAAAGGAATCAATGCTGACTCGAAATCTTTAGGGGCATTTTACATCTTATCGGCACTTACATTAGTAAGTCATAGTGCCGCAGTTGCTTTACCTTGGTTATACGAATCTGTAGTGCAAAATTAGGATTTTCATGCGGTCGTTTTTTTTGGATATTTGTTAGCTTAATGCTCACAAATATATATATATTTTATTAAAGAACTTCAAATATGACTAAAGTAGATTATAAAATGCCAAAGATTAAGAAATCGACCAAGAAAACTTCTTCCAAGAAAACCACCAAAGCTCCTGCCAAAGTTGCTGCCACATCCACCCCTGTTGTCGTTGCCGCGCCCGTGGTCGATAAAAAGGTAACCGTTCCTGCTGTTGATCAAGTTCCTTCTCTTTCCGATTCATTCCAGGAACTTCTTGGACAACTTGCTGTTCTCCGTTCACAGCTTACAAGTGTCACAGGACAAGTTAGAGCTCTTCAGAAACGTTCAGAGCGCGAACTTAAAAATGCCCAGAAAGCAGGTCGCAAGCGCGCCCGCAAAAGTGGAAATCGTGCACCAAGTGGTTTTGTAAAACCAACTAAAATTAGCAAAGAGCTCGCTAAATTTCTTGGAAAACCTCACGGTACCGAGATGGCACGCACAGAGGTAACTCGCGAAATCAACACTTATATTAGAGCACACAAATTGCAAGATCCTAAAAATGGGCGTCGCATTCTTGCTGATAGTAAACTCCGCAGTTTGCTCAAACTTAAAAAGGACGATGAGCTCACCTACTTCAACCTTCAGCGTTATATGAGTCCACACTTTGCTAAGAGTGTCAAAGCAAAGAAAGCAGAGGCTGAAGCAGCCGCCGCTGCAGCGTCTAATTAAATGAACCATCACGATTAATTCATAAAAATTTTATAAAATTTTTTATGAATCGCATAAATACTAATTTAGAATATATAATGCCGGATGAGAGAGCTGAGCAAAAAGAGAAACCGCGTAAGAAAAGTCGCAGGAAATGATTACACAAAGTTAAATTATATAAAAACAATCTTTATATAATATAATAATGAACTTCTCAAAAGAATCAGAAGATATAACAAAATTATTACTACCAATGTTTGATAATGTTTTAGTTAAAAAGTCGCCATTAAAACAAAAAAAATTAGATAACATTTTGAAAATAATATATAATGATATTAAACTTGCGGATAGATGGGCTAGTGCGGAATATGCATTGAATAAAATCCGTAGTTATCTTAAAAAAGACGAATCAAAAGAAAAGTTACTACCGTCTTGGTTATTAAATGAAAGCAAATATATGCCAGATTTTATTCGTGAGTATATTACTAAGAACCTGGATGGCTATATGGTCTATACCTGCACAATTGGCGATCGAGAAGTAGAAATCTACTTTGGATTGTTCAATGAATCAGATTTTAATTCATTGGGAAAATTCGATAAATATATTAAAAAAATGATTATCTGGCTCAAAATAGCATTTCAATATGCGCCTTCTATGTGCTCTAAAAAATTAAAAATCTATGGATTTTTAACACCGTTTCAAAAAAAACTTCCTGGAAATCAGTTTACCACTCTATCTCATAACCATTGTAATAGTGCAGTAACTACCTCTTGTACACCGCACGGTGAAATTATTATATATAGGAAAGAAGAATTTCTAAAAGTATTTATCCACGAGACTTTTCATACACTGGGTTTAGACTTCTCTAATATGCCATTGACAAACTTTAATAAAAAAATGGCGCAATTATTTCCAATTAAAAGTGAATTTAATTTATTTGAAGCATATGCTGAATTTTGGGCATCCATGATGAATGGTTTAATTTCTGCTTACTTTCTAACAGATAAAAAAGAAGAGGAAGAATTCTATTTATACGGTGAGTTTTGTATTCGGTTTGAGCAAATATTTTCCCTGTTTCAAATGATAAAAATACTTGATTTTATGGGTCTTACATACAAAAATTTATATAACAATGACAACATCAGTAACAGCATACGACGTTATCTGTTTAAAGAAAAAACGAATGTTTTTGCTTATTATATTATTAAGAGCGTGCTCTTATACAACAATGCCGATTTTTTGGTATGGTGTAAAAAACATAATAATAATTTATTATCATTTAACAAAACAAATCATAATTTAGATGCATTTATGCAATTTATAATATCAACATACAAAAATCCCCAATTTTTAAGAGATATTGAAAAAATGCATGTATTTTTAAAAAAACAAAAAGGAAACAGATCGGAGCCAAAATACAATAAACTAACTAAAACAATGCGCATGAGCCTATGTGAAATAGGATTAAATTGAAATACATTAAATATTATAATTACAACTATAAACATTATACCATAATTATGGGCATCCACTTACTACAAACATTTATAGCTTCATTGAACGACCGCAGTATTAAAGAACAACATCTGCGCGAGTTTTCAAACAAAAAAATCACAGTTGACATAAGTATCTACCTATATCGATTCAAAGAAAAGGGTAGCATATTAGAAAATATTTATTTAATGTGCTCGATATTTCGTTATTATAATATTCATGCACTATTTATATTCGATGGGAAATATTTTAAATCGAAAAATGAAACAATGCGTAAACGCAAAGAATCAAAAAAACAAGCTAAAAAAAATTTCGACGATATAAAAGAAAACTTGCACAAATATAACGGAAATAGTAGAGTTAAAATAGAAATGCAGCTTGATAAACTCCGAAAACAATTTATAACAGTCACAAAGGAAGATGTTAAAAATGTCAAAGACTTGCTCGATGCATATGGGATGGTATATGTTTCCGCAAAATACGAAGCAGATGAGTTGTGTGGTATATTAAATAATGAAGTATATGCGTGTCTTACAGAAGATACGGATATAATGGTATATGGCTGTAAACGAATTTTCAGATATTTTAGTTTAATGAAACATACTGTAGTGGTTTATGATATGACACTAATTCTCAATAATCTTAATATGATGTTGTCTGATTTTCAAGAATTATGTATATGTTCAGGAAATGATTACATTACGAGTAAACAAAATATATTTTATTATTATGATTTATTTAAACAATACAATAAAATAACACGACCGGGGTTTTTGGATTGGTTACTGCAAAGAAGATATATATCTCTCCAAGAATACCACGAAAGACTAGGAATACTTGATATATATACGTTTAAAACACACGACCCATTTGAAGGTGTTCCATATACATTGATTAAAAATAAGTGTGTAAATAAACGAAAACTGTTGGGTATTTTGGGAACAATAGGTTTTATATTTCCATAAAACACTATCGTTCTATTAAAAAAATTTTTTTCCTTGGATTATACAATGCATTTCTTTAATATAAATATCTCATATTGGAAATTTATCATTTTGGGTATAATATTATTGTTAATAATCGGTTTTGCGGCGTGGTTAGTTTGTAGTTACTACGCTTTTAAATGGCTAAAAATGAATATTGATAAAGATTGTTTTTATTTTAATGAATACAACAGCGATTGTTGCAATACACTAGAAAAATATGGTGACTATCCCATAAAACGAGTGATTTTAATAAGACAACCCATTACAAGATTTGCCAAAATGCTATTAAATATTATTACCCTTTATAAATTTGAACGCGAAATGAAAAAATATATCGAAACCAAAAACAATGTATTTTTCCCGTATCATACTTCTATTATGATTGAAATAGAATTGCCAAATAAGACTAGGAAACATATATTAATAGAAAAAAATAACTGTATTAAATTTGCATCGGATTTTCGCATTTCTGACAAACAAGATATGCGTAAGATATCCATTGGTAAAAAAAAATACACTTTAAAACAAATCCTCGAAACAACCCGGGAGAGAATTGGAAATAATATCTTTTTTAATTGGCAAATCAGCAGGAACAATTGTCAAATGTTAGTAAAAGAAATATTAATTACTATTAATAAATTTACTGAGAAAAATAAAGAATTTATGTTTCAACACGAATTCGCTAAGCATGTTAAGTTCTCTGATTTTAGTTTACATATTATCAATACCATTAGTAATTTATGCAATACCATTGAAAGTATCGTGGGTAAAACATTGTATTTTTAATTATGTTAAAATTGAATTATAAAATAATTAAGTAAGAACAATCATTCACCAATGGAAACACATCTCAAAGAGATATATGGATTTAATAACTTTCGCGGTTCGCAAAAAGATATTATAACAGACATTTTAAATAAAGATGATGTCATGGCTATTTTACCAACCGGTGGTGGAAAATCATTGTTATATCAGTTTCCAGCAACCTTTTCCGACAAGATAACAGTTGTAGTTTCCCCCTTGATTTCACTAATGAACGACCAGTGCAAATATCTTAATTCCAAAAATATAAAAGCCGTTTGTCTTAATTCAGAAACCTCCATTGGTATTGGACATTATATTAAATATAAAATTATTTACACAACCCCTGAATTTATAATGTCTAGAATACAAGCATTCTCCCGCATCAAGGAACATATTGGGTTATTCGCCATTGACGAAGCACATTGTATATCCCAGTGGAGTCATGATTTTCGCACGTCTTATCAAAAGCTTAGTATTCTAAAAAAATACTTTCCCGATATTCCATTGCTCGCGGTCACAGCCACGGCTACTCCCAAGGTAATAGAGGAAATATACGAATATCTAGGTATTACGGAAATTAGCGAATATTCATTGGGAACAAGACGAACCAACCTTATTATCACGATTAAACCCAAAGAGGAATTCGCACAATGTAAATTCACAGAACCAACCATTGTTTATGTTCAAACGCGAAAATTATGCGAAAAAATATGCAAAGATTTAAAAAAAAAGGGAGTATCTGCAGCACATTATCACGGAGGAATGTCAAAAGAAGACAAAGAAGAAAGCCACGAAATATTTATTAACGGTAATGTCACGGTTATTGTAGCTACCATTTCATTTGGAATGGGGATTGATAAATCAGACATAAGACACGTTGTGAATTACGGGGTCCCCGCAAACATCGAAAGTTATTACCAAGAAATTGGTAGAGCTGGTAGAGACGGCATTGATAGTAAAGCGACCATATATTATAATGATAGCGATTTTAATACTACTGCGTATTTAATATCTCTATCTCCAGACGAGAAACAAATTAAAATTAAAACCGCAGGAATGGACATTTTTAGAAGTTATTTAAGAGAAAGAAACCTGTGTAGGCAAAAAATGATAGACTACTATTTTGATACTGGTAAATTTGGTGGAGAAGAAGATGTTACCCATATTCCAAAATGCAATATGTGTGATAATTGTACTCGAAAACATAAGAATGACATAACTGATATTAGCACAGACGCTGCATCAATTTACAATATTATAAGAAACCACAAAAATAATTTTGATTTTGGATTCAAAAAAACAGTAACTATGATACGCAAACAATCTTCCTTGAAGATATCTAATGCGCGGATAAAAAGCATTGTTGAAATTTTGATCACAAAAAATGTTTTGTCAAGATATAAAGCCGGACGAGGGTTTGCCATTGGTCTTGGGAAAATCAAAATAGAAAATATTCTTCCTCTTAGAGCAAGAGTAGACAATGACGTTCATAAGATAAATGTATTATTTCGAAAATTGGAAAAAGTCCCATTTGTAGATTTGTTACACCTAAGAAATAATATAGCTAGAAAACATGGGTTGGTACCTGGTAATTTTATAAATGACAAAGTTATTATGAACATTCATGAAAAATCACCCAAAAATATTAGTGAATTATGGTCGGTTGATGGGATTTCAAATGACTTCATTATGACTGCGGGATGTGTTGAATTTATGAATGAATATCAAATCATTAATAAAAAAGATTCCCCAAAAATAAAAGGGAAAACAAGAGATAATGTATTCGCACTTTATAAAGAACATAAGTCAATAAAAGAAATCTCAAAACTTTTATCTGTTAAGGGACAAACTGTTGAAAATCACATTATGTATATCTTCGAAAATTATCCGGAGGAAGATATAAATATGGAGTATATCGGTTTAACAGAAGAAAATGAAAACCAAATCAAACGAGCTGTTAAAGAAGTCGGCACACAATACTTGAGACCCATTAAAGACAAAATAGATTCTAATATAACATACATTCAAATCAAAGTATGTTTATTAGTAATGAAAATAGAGTGCGAAGAATAGATTTAATCTTTAGTGCATATAATAAACCAATTTTTCAAAGGAGTACCACAACATGGACCTTTTACCCAATGATAAACCCTGCCCGACACCGGGCTCCCATCGGAACAGTTTACGGTTACTACCTTATTAAATATTTGTCCTTTTTGTTCGCCGATAGTTTCTTCATGATAAAAGTTTAAATTACTTTCATCATCAATGCCTGGCGAATCTTTCATCCAGCAAAATTTAAAATCAGGATTCCTCTGCATTTTTGCGAGAGCTCGACCTTCCATATTAATATCCCAGCTTTGTCCGTTTGAATCAATCCAAATGCCCATTATAATTATTTAACATACATTATTAAGTGTTTTTATGTTTTCAATTTTTTTGACTTGATATTAGTTATTAAAAGTGAAGTAAGAGAAAAAATCTTTTTTGATTTTCAATTTATCCTGATCACAGAATCTGTGATCAGGATAAATTGAAAGAACTTAAAGAAAGTATTACAGTAATCATTATAAGCGATATGGCCACACTTAGTGCACAACCCCAAATTCAAAATCGATTACCCACAAAATCAGAATTCAATATCTTAACAGAAGAAGAAAAATATGCTCAAATGCAAAAGCTTTATAAATGTATGTCCGAATTTAATGGAACTTCGTCTATGTTTCAAAATTTTAAAGATAGCTTTGACCCCGGATATGATGAAGAAAATGAAATAAAATACTGGTTGAATACAGAACTTCCACAATATAAAATCGGCAAAACAGGAAAACTATTAAAATATTTAGCAGAATATTATTACCGCCACGATAAACCAAAAAATAACAATAAAGAACACATTATTACTGTAATGGCTACTAGTAATTCACTTCTTGAATCTAAACAGTGGAAAAGTAGAAGTAACAAATATTGGTATGAGAAATCGGGTATAATTATTCAACAGCTATCTAGTGCCAATGATAGTGAATACAATAAAATGAATGCTTTAATGGGTGACTTAATGTCAAGAGCTTCCAACAAACGTGGGACTTTACCACATATTATTATTATGTGTTCTAATAGTGCCAGAATTGACCGCGATTGTATCAACTTATTACAGATGCTTTCAGAGTGGCAAAACCCTAGTATAAAATTTAAATTTAATTTTATGTTTGATGAAGTTGATAAAACAATATCTCATATTTGCACACTTATTAGGGAAATAAAAAAAAGGAAAGTTAACTATCTCGTAAAAGACATTATATTGATTACAGCCACACCCCAATCCATTTACTATAGGCTTAAAAAAGAAGGAGTCACAGAACTTTTAAACTTAGATACAGCTTTGGATTTACAAGATAGAACAATCGCAAACGAACAGTATCGTAGTATCAAAAATCACGATTGTATCAAAATAGAAGGACCAGAAGATCCACTAAATTATGCAAAACATATTATGCAAAAACGACCAGACTTATTTGATGAAATATCTGGTAAAACTATATTTGCACCAGCTAAATATTATATAAGTAGCCACGAAGAATATGGGGAGTTTTGGAGAGAAAAAGGATGGCACGTATTTCTAGCGAATGGTAAGTTTAAAGGCTTTATAGATACTGTTGGTAATCGTACACGACTTCGAGACTATCTTAAGTATGGTGAAGAAACCAGAGATGGACTCAGGCGTTGGAGAGAAAGACACCCTGATGAAGGCCTTGTAATTACAGGGTGGACTTGTATTGAAAGGGGGATTACATTTAACACAGATGGGTTTAACTTTGATCTCATGATACTTTCGGCATATCATGGTAGGTACTACAATAGTCTTCACCAAGTAGTCGGTAGAGGAGCTGGTGATGGAGATTATTGTGATAAAATGAAAGTTATAATGCCTCAAGCATTATATGATACGTGTGTTTCTTATATAGATAATATGATTAAACTAAAGCAGGAAAATTGTGTCGTCTATGATGAAAAATGTATTAATCGTCTTACAGGTGAAAAGGTTGACCCCTTCAGAAATATCGGTGAACATGCTGAAGATACATTGGACGAACTTGTTAAATGGATTGGTAAAAAAGAAAGAGATAGTAGCGGTAACCTA
>Ga0209091_10002403_pt1 | contig 15802 bp, 23 predicted proteins | sample ArcticOcean_MG_C_6_FD_187438 | JGI IMG/M metagenome (GOLD analysis project Ga0209091, IMG submission 187438) | Marine microbial communities from western Arctic Ocean - ArcticOcean_MG_CB8_128 (SPAdes) (version 2) | ecosystem: Environmental > Aquatic > Marine > Oceanic | place: Arctic Ocean...
TATTTAACATTGGGTTATGGGTGCTAGTAGGATATGTTATTTTCGAAGCGATTCGAAAATACAGAGAACAATAGGGGCTACGAGCTCGGGCAGGGACAGGAGATCGACACATACAAAGAGCACATTTTATTTCTTACTCTTGTAGTATTGACAGTATCACCATCCCGCCAAATTTTAATTTATGAATAGAAGACAGAAAAAAGCAATAAAAGAATCAGCAATCACAGTTTTTAGTGGTATGATAATAAATTGGCCAGTATCAATAGTGTTTTTATATTTGTTTATTGATGTAATGAAATTAGATATATTCATTACATCAATATACATGACAATAGGATTTACATTCGTAGCACTAATTAGAGTGTTTATAATACGAATGATACTTTCAAAGAAAGATGAGCAAGATAAAATTTAAGGAAAGATTTGGACCAGGTAAATGTACTAAGTGTGGTATTTACATAGAAGATGATGTTAAATTATATATAGCAACAAATTTATCTGGTAGACCGAGTTTAGTTAAAGATCAATTAATAATGGTTGATCCAGAGTTTTGTGAAAAATGTTATGGGGCTGTAGCTCAGTAGGGAGAGCGCTACGTTTGCAACGTAGATGTCGTAGGTTCGATTCCTATCAGCTCCACCATAACGAAAAAGCTTGAGTAGCTCAGTTGGTAGAGCAGCTGATTTGTAATCAGCAGGTCGAAGGTTCAAATCCTTTCTCAAGCTCCACAGGAATATATTATGAGATATAAAGAAAAATTTAAAATGACGAAATCCGAAAAGATGTTAATGAAACATCAACCCGATCCTTTCAGTAATTACAAAACAGGAACTCATGATTTTTATCACGGGTTACAGAAAGAGTACAAATTCGATAATGGATATGGTGCTAGTGTAATTTGTCACAAAGGAAGTTACGGCGGAGATTGTCTATTATGGGAACTAGCTGTAACATTACATGGCATATTATGTTATGATACATCAATAACAAATAATGTCATAGGACATCTATCAACAGAAGAAGTAAATAAAAACTTACAAGCAATAAAAGAATTATGAAATTTGGATCACACCACTACAGACCACTCATTGACGAGTTGACAATTAAAGAATCAAAAATTAATGGTTTAGGTCTACACGCAACAGAAAATATAAAGGCGGGAGTCTTTCTTGGAGCGACTCATATATGGGAAAGAAGAAGGCATGGTTGGATAAGAACACCTCTTGGTGGTTTTATAAATCATTCAGACGAACCAAACAGTTTTATACATACAAATATATATTATCATGAGGGTAATCAAAGAGAACTATTCACAGTAAAACCAATTAAAACAGGAGAGGAGATAACAGTATTCTATACAGTAGGATATAATGATATCATAGAATAAAAATGAAAGGCGAAAGAAATCCAGTAAAGAAAAATATGGACAAATTACACAAACCACGTACGCATATAGATAAGTCAAAGTACGATAGAAAAACTGAATCAGAAGTGATGCAAGACGAATTAGAACCGATACCACCAGTCTGGCATCCAACTGAACATGATGAATCAGACGATTTAGAAGACGCTAAAAGAATGGAAGATGAAGGTGGCATGGATTACAGCGGTGCGTTTGAATCGGATATTAAAGAAACTTGACAATACAGCAAAAGCTGTTATAATAGATGTATGAGTTTGAAAAAGATAAATTATAAGTTTAGTGAAGGTGACTTGAGTCAAGAGTTGAAAGACTATATTGATTCAACATACACTCAACACTACAATAAAAATAAATTTCAAGCGACCGAATTTATAGTAGACGGTGGACATGGAGAAGGATTCTGTATAGGAAACATTCTCAAATATGCCCAACGATACGGTAAAAAAGATGGCTATAATCGTAACGACCTTATGAAGGTATTACATTATGGTATAATAGCACTGCATGTGCATGACCTTAATAATGGAGAAAGTGATGAAATTAAGTAACAACACACTTAACCTCTTGAATAATTTTTCAACAATTAATTCAGGAATAACCGTCAAATCAGGAAATGAATTGACAACAGTAAGCGCGATGAAGAATATCTTCGCGAAAGCGGTAGTAGATGAAACATTCGAAACAGAACATTCAATCTATGATCTATCAGAATATCTCGGAGCAGTATCATTATTTGATACACCAAACTTCGAGTTCAACGGCGAATCAGTAAATGTAACAGAAGGTGACAATGCAGTCACTTATTATTACGCTGATCCTCAAATGATAATATCACCACAGAAAGATATTGTAATGCCTGATCCGGAGATTACCTTCGATCTAGATGAAGATGTACTAGGAAGTTTATTAAAAGCTTCTTCTGTATTATCTTTACCAGACATGGTACTTTCAAGTGATGGAACAACAGTTCAATTAACAGTCAAAGACAAAAAGAACGCAACTTCTAATGTCTATAGTAGAACAGTAGCCCAAGGCAATGGTTCAACTTATGAAATGTTTTTAAGAATGGAGAATATCAAAGTTCTAAGTGGAGACTACACAGTCTATGTATCATCAAAAGGAATCGGACATTTCGCTAATAGAAATCAAGCAGTTGAGTATTTTATAGCCCTTGAACCAGATTCAAACTACAATGAAGCTTAATTATGAAAGAAGAATTTTTATGGGTTGAGAAATACAGACCTAAGAATATCTCCGAATGCATACTTCCTGATTCAACAAAAAAGATATTTCTAGATTTTGTAACTAGAAAAGAAATCCCGAATTTACTATTATGTGGTACAGCGGGTGTAGGTAAAACTACAGTAGCGAGGGCGTTATGTAATGAACTAGGCGCCGACTTTGTATTGATCAATGGTTCAGAAGAAAGAAACATTGATACTCTAAGAGTCAAAATCAAACAGTTCGCTTCAACAGTTTCATTAAGTGGTGGTCCGAAGATTGTCATTCTAGATGAAGCTGATTATCTAAATCCCCAATCAACACAACCAGCTCTCAGAGGATTCATAGAAGAATTCTCAAAGAACTGTCGATTCATATTTACTTGTAATTACAAGAACAGAATTATATCACCATTACATTCAAGATGTAGTGTTATAGATTTTGTTATTGAGTCACAACACAAACCAATGATAGCTCAACAAATCTTTCAGAGGATTCTACGGATTCTTCGTGATGAAAATGTTGAACATAATGATAAAGTTGTAGTTGAACTCATTAGTAAATTCTTTCCGGATTTCCGTAGAGTATTGAACGAATTACAGAAGTACGCAGTATCAGGTAAAATTGATAGCGGAGTGTTAGCGAACTTAGATGACGATTCACTTAATGAAGTGATCGGATATGTTAGAGATAAAGAATTCTCAAAAATGAGAAAATGGGTAGCGCTAAATATTCATAATGATCCACAAGCGATATACAGAAAACTGTATGATAGTTTCTTTACAAGATTAGATAACAGTAGTGTTCCACAAGCAATCATTGTATTGAGTGACTACACATATAAGTCGGCGTTTGTGTCAGATCAAGAAGTTAACATGGTAGCATGTATGACTGAGTTAATGATGGAGTGTAAGTTTAAATGACGTATAGAGTAATAAAAACATATGGAAATGAACGAGGTTTATCATGTGCCTTTAGACAATGGAGAGCAGAGTCTCATTGTAGATTAATACATGGATATAGTTTAGGGTTTAGATTCACGTTTGAAGCTGAGACATTAGACGATAAAAATTGGGTATACGATTTCGGAGATATGGGATTCGTAAAAGAATTCTTAGAAGATAATTTTGATCATATTCTTATGATCGCTTTTGATGATCCACGAAAACAAGACTTATATAATTTAGATGGAATAGCGGAGATCAGAGAACTACCTGTAGTGGGTTGTGAAGCGTTTGCTGAGTATGTATATTCTTATGTAAATCAAGAAGTAGAACAACAAACAACTGGTCGAGTTAAACTTGTATCAGTAGAATGTTTTGAACATGGAGCTAACAGTGCTTTATTCGGAAATTTTTAAGAGTATTCAAGGAGAAGGACATTACACAGGTGTTCCAACTGTATGGTTGAGAATGTTTGGTTGTAATCTTGAATGTAATGGATTCGGACAAGATGATCCGACAAATCCAGATTCGTATATATTACCTTATCAAGAAATTGAGTTAAAAGATATTACAGTACCAGAACAATTACCTGTATTTCCATATGGGTGTGATTCATCATATTCTTGGTCAAAGAGATTTTCTAAAATTCAAAGAAAGGGTACACCAGAAGAAGTAGCTCAAGAATTATTTCAGTTGATGTATGACAATAAAACACATATAGCTTTTACAGGTGGTGAGCCGATGATGAAAGCCGCTCAGAAGAATATCGTAAAGATAATAAAAGAGATTAAAGAATTATACAAAAGTCATAATGAATATAAGCATCAGGGTAATATTACAAACATTACTTTTGAAACAAATGGAACAAGACCGATTGAAGAAGTTATGAGAAATGAGATTACAGGTGATAGTGTGTTACAAGATGTTGAATACTTTTTCTCAGTCAGTCCAAAGATGTTTAATACAAGTGGTGAGAAAGACGCAGTATGTCCCGAGATAGTAAAAGGATATCAAGACGCTTGTGGTATGTTTAATCAGTATCAAGGGTCTAAGGATCCAATGGGACAATTAAAGTTTGTCTGTAATGGTAGTGACGCTTCTTGGAACGAGATTGAAGAATCAATCATTAAGTTTAGAGACGCTGGTGTGTTATATCCGATATGGATCATGCCTGTAGGAGCTACAGAAGAATCACAAGATGAATTAGCTAAAGAAATAACAATAGAAACAATGGAACGAGGATACAATGTAGCCGCTAGAGTTCATTGTTATATTTTCGGAAACCAGATAGGAACATAAAATGGCGAATATGATTACAAGAGGTAGAGAGAAAGTCAAAGGTAAATCAGTATTGCTCTTTAGTGGTGGGCAAGACAGTCTTATAATTAATTATATAATGAAACCTGATATACTATTAAACATTAGTATGAATTCTAATTACGATAAAACTGAAAGAGCCACTTTTGATTCAATAGGAATCGATTCAGAGAAATTAGTCAATCTAGATGAAGTTATGAATTTGGGTATGTTCGAGCGTGATGATGCAATCATTCCAAATAGAAACGCTCATCTTACTTTACTAGCTTCTCATTTTGGAGAAACAATTTGGTTAGGTTCTGTACATGGTGATAGATCGTTTGATAAAGATGAAAAATTCTATACTAGAATGGAAGACTTGTTGAACCATATGTGGCAAGATCAGCACTGGACAGAAGAAAGGAAATTTAGTATTAGTTCTCCGTTTAAGGATAGAACTAAAACTGATTTAGTAGAGGAATATCTTGATCGAAAAGGTAATCCAATATACTTATATAATTCTTACTCTTGTTATGAGGGTAACGAACAACATTGTGGACAATGTAAAGCTTGTTTTAGAAAATGGGTTTCAATGGAAAACAATGGTCTTAATACTAAAGGGTATTGGACAGAAAATCCGTGGGATTCTCCATGGTTAGATGAAGTCTTATTAGCTATACATAACGGTGGTTATAGAGGCCGAGAAGACTCAGATATAATACAAGCTTTGGATAAAAGTCCAAGGTATTTTGAATTGGATAAATATAAATTATGAAAACAGATAAAAAACTTGGACTCGAGGTTCAAGAATACTTAATACAGAAAGGAGTCGAAACTCCTATAGTAGAAAGTAGATTAAACGAGACAGAGAAGATTGACTTAATTAGAGACAACATGGAAATTGTTATTGATGTATTGGGGTTAGATCGTAAAGACGATTCAATCGGCGGTACAGCCGATAGAGTAGCTAAGATGTTTGTTAAAGAATTATGTTATGGCTTATCGTATAACAGATTTCCAAAGATTTCAGTCTTTGAAAATAAAATGAAATATGACTCAATGGTGATACAGAAAGATATTACTTTTCATTCATTGTGTGAACATCATTTTGTGAATTTTAATGGAATGGCTCAAGTAGCTTATATTCCGAATGGTAAAGTGATCGGTCTTTCGAAGTTAAACAGAGTTGTTAATTTCTTCGCACGAAGACCACAAGTTCAAGAGAGATTAAACGAACAAATATTTAGAGCTCTAGAGTATGTATTAGGTACATCAGATATAGCTGTACTAATATCAGCAGAACATTTATGTGTTAAATCGAGAGGGATAGGAGATCAGAATTCGGGAATGACTACATCTAAATTAGGTGGAGCTTTCTTTGACGATCCAAGACTCAGAAACGAGTTCATGCAACTGGCGGGAAGATAATGAATTTTGAATATGTAATATCAGGACTGACTATGGGGATAGATGATCTCTATTATAATCCAAAAGTAGCTGCTCCTTATATTCATCACATGAATAAAAAGATTCAAGATATGGATACCAAGTATGAAGATCAGAATATGTCTATTCTTCATAACGCTCTCACAGAGAGAAGGCATGGTATAACTATGAAAGAAACAATGGGTCAGTCATGGCATAGAATCTTTGCAGATAGTGGTGGACTACAGTTAGCTAGAACTCCGAAGAAAAATACACCAGAAGTCAGAGACGCGATCTATAAACATCAAGGTGAACATTCAGATGTCGCTATGATATTTGATGAGATTCCGATTGAGTATGATTTGACTATGACAGGTGGCAACTCAATGAAAGCTGCTCTAACAGGTAGACGATTTGTTCGTGATGATGTTGTGAAAACAGCTGAAGCGACTAGAGATAATGTTAAAAGACAGATAGAAGTATTTAAAGAAATGGGTTCATCAACTAAAGTAATGTTGATTTCTCAAGGTCAAGATGTCGATTCCTGGAGAAAATATATTGAAGTAATATGTGCCGGGTTAGATGATGAAGAAATAGAACAAATGTGTACAGGTATATGTCTAGGTTCACAATGTAATGGTAATCACTTCGCTCATAGAATGGAAATGATATATTCAGCAAGAGAGTATCAAGTGCCAGATTCATTGAGAAAGAACATACATTTACTAGGCGTAGGCAATCCAAATGCTCTCATGCCGTTCATAGTGTCTCCTGGGTACTTTGATTTCATAGATAATCTATCTTATGATTCTAGTTCACATGCTTCATCTTGGTTCTTTTCAAGATACAGAGACAAGAATTATAATCAAATAACACTAGAAGCTCCGTTTAGAACTCAGAAATTATTATCAGATATTGTACAGAACGATTTGAAACCTGTAATAGATGATATTTTAAATGATCATACAGAAGCTTTCGCTGAGTATGGAGTTTGTAATTCACAGTTTATTATTGATGAAGCGACTAAATGGTCTGTTTTCAATAAAGACAAAGAGCGTAAGTTTATTCGACCTGGTGGAGAAGACGCTTACAGATTATTAGTATGGTATTGGGTTACGAATACTGTTCAACATTTTATGGACGAGATTCATAGAAGACAAGAAAATCCACATGATGTAACAGGATTATCGACAATTACAAATTATGACGAATTTATGAGAAATTGGTTACCAAGACAAAGAGCGCCTCAAAAAGTTCCGGAGTATTGGCCAACCCAATTAGATGTATGATGAAAGAATTAAAAGACAATAAAGTTTATTATAGTTGGAAAGACTATAATAAAGATATGAAAAGTATGGAATGGTTAGACTTTGATCATGTTGTAGCTATCTATAGAGGTAGTCTAGGAATGGGAGCTCACATATCAAATGTGAAAAAGGTACCATTATCCATTGTAGGATTTCAAACGAGAGATGGACAAGATAAGAAACCTTACTGGATACATGACGCGACAGAAACAGAACATTTAGGACCCTATCATAATGGAGCCAAAATATTAATTGTTGACGATATTTATGATACAGGTCATACAATGAATACTGTAATAGAATTTGTAAAAATGGCTAGAAAGAAACCTTCAGCTTATCCATTAGTTTTTGGGTATTGTTTGTTCGGAAAAGTAAACGCTAAAGAGATTGTTTATAGTCAAGAACATGATGGCTCCTGGATCGTGTTTCCATGGGAGACATTAGATGAATCCATTTGAGTTTTCCAATTCAATAACCTATACTAAACAAGACATTATGAATGATCTTAATGAGAAGGAGTACGCTCCTTTTCTAGTCAATAGAGCATTATCTTACCACCAAGATTGTATACTTTACGCGAATGAAATGAATCGTAGATTCGACATTTCCCATAAGTTACAATACCATTATTTACTAAATACAATTAGAAAGAGAAAGAGGTTTGCCAAATGGAGTAAACCCGAACTAATTGACGATTTGAAAATCGTTATGGAATATTATTCAGTATCTAGAGGGAAAGCAGAGGAGTATTTAAGTATACTAAATAAATCTGGAATCGAAACTCTCAAGAAACGAATGAACAAAGGTGGAAAAAGTGAGTTATGATATAGAGAATATGTTAGAAATATCTTTTGCAGAAAATGATGATTTTCTAAAGATAAGAGAAACATTAACTAGAATCGGAGTAGCGTCAAGAAAAGACAAGACATTGTATCAATCATGTCATATACTACATAAACGAGGTAAGTATTATCTAGTTCATTTTAAAGAATTGTTTGCGTTAGATGGAAAGGAATCCACTATAAGTGAAAACGATTTAGCGAGAAGAAACGCTATAGCCAAATTATTAGAAGAATGGGGACTATTAAAAATAATAGTCTCAGAACAAGCATCAACCCCTTTAGCCCCAATGAGTCAGATTAAAGTACTACCACACAAAGAAAAAAGTGAATGGTCTTTAGTCGCTAAGTACAACATTGGGACAACTAAATGAGTAAAGTAGATTTACTACACACAAAACAGAAAAGAGTATTATTCGCGAAGTTCGCGAAGATGGCTTATAAACCGATAGCGGAAACTCAAAATTTCGCCAGATCAAACGGATTCACAAAAACAAAATTAATAGATATTGAAGGAGCTCAAGTATACTTCTTCAATAGTAAAACTGATATTGTTATAGCAGCCAGAGGTACACAACCATCAGAGTTGAATGATCTCTATGCTGACTTAGAAATATTCAAAGCCGATTCAGTAACAGGCTATAAAGTTCATCAAGGGTTCAAAGAAGAAGTAGATAAAGTCTATGATTCTGTTTTAGCTCTAGTAGAACAACATCACGATTCTAAAAAGATTTGGGTATGCGGACATTCATTAGGTGGCGCAATGGCCACTATCCTAGCACAGAGATTAGAACATACAGGTGGATTTGATGTTGATACATTATTTACTTTTGGTTCTCCACGAGCTGGAGGTCCTAGATTCAGTGCATGGTGTAATAAACACTTAAAGCATCAAAGATTCGTAAACAACAATGACGTAGTACCATGTATACCAACAGTATTTCGTTGGAGACATACGGGCGAATGCAATTATATAAAATCAACAGGTGAAGTAAGTAATCTTGGTCGTTGGAGTTCAGAAAGAATTCGAGACAAAGGTTGGAGTTTACTCTCATCAATAGTTAAGGGCCGATTTGATCTAGTAGCTGATCATAATATAGATGATTATATCATGCATCTAGAAAACGATACCTTTTAACTAACTAAATACTATTATGTGGTGGTTTTTAATAAAGAGTATTCTCTCAGCTGTACTTGGTAGTCAATTTTACAAATGGTATCAGAGTACAACTATAGGTATCTGGTTTCAATCCCGCATAGATCAATTCATGGAATATGTATCAACTAAATACGATATTGAATTGATAAAAAAACAATCCAAATTTGAGGCCGATTATCCTTTGATGATGAAAAGAATTAACAAGCTTGAATCATTAGCTCACCCAGATCGAGAAAAAGCCTTTAAAAAAATGATAAAAGAGTTAGAAAGAAAAATAGATGAAAAAAACGATTAAACAATTCGCCGCTTATACTAATGAAGCTGACAAAGTAGATCCATATCACTTAGTCATTGTTTCACATAATGATCCTCACGACCCAAATAAAACAGGTCCACTTCTTGCGGAATCAGCGAAAAAGATGAAACTCAAATACGACGCTGTTGATTTTCAGGGGGCTTATCTTAGTGGTGAACCTGGTAAAAGATACATACACACATTTCCTGTAGATAGTCAAGGTCAAGTACCTAAACCAGACGCTAAAGATGTAAATGAGTACGCTGATCCGATCTATTTAGATCCAGACAACTCTTTAATTATGATGAGAGGTATTCATATACCAGGAGTCTCAGGGAACCAAGCCTGGTTAGACATGGCAAAGACTTTAGAATACGAAGGATATACATTAGTTAATTCTACAGAGTGTCATTTAAATTGTTCGTCTAAATGGTATAATCAGATATTATTTGAAAGACATGGAATCAGAACTCCTAAAACAGTTATAGTAGCCCACAGAGAAGGTTCTAGAGAAGCATTCAAAAAATTAGATACTGAATTTCCTCTTATTTTAAAAACATCAAACGGCTCTAGAGGAGTTGGTGTTGTTTGGGTAGAAAGTTTAAAATCATTAGAAGCGATTTGTCAATTATTGTATAGAGAAAATGAATACATTGATATCTTACTTCAAGAATATATTAAAATTGATTATGATGTTAGAGTAATAGTTGTAGAAGGAGATGTAGTCGGAGCGATGAAAAGACCAGTTCCAAAAGGTGAATTCAGAAGTAATGTAGCTCAGGGTTCAGAACCAATATCACATGAACTAACAGATAGAGAAAGATCGGAATCAATTAAAGCAGCTAAGGCTGTAGGTGGATCAGTTACAGGTGTTGACTTTATGCCAGCCGAAGATAGAGAAGGAGAATCTCCATATTTTATTGAAGTTAATTCTACACCCGGATTAGTCGGGATCGAAGAAGCTGAGAAGAAAAGAACAAGTGTTACTCAAGATATGTTGAAGAAATACTTTAATAGAACAAAATGGACAAATCATTCAGATTTTCCTGATAAGACATATTTAGGAAAAACTAAATATAATGTCAAGAATGACCAAGGACAAAAAATCAAATGAACTTTCTAAAAGAATTAAACAAGAAATTTGTATACAAGAAAGACTTTCAGCAATTCGGTGCTAGAGACGCTTGGTATATAATGAAACAAGAACCATATCATGGTGATTGTGAAGACTATTCATTAACACTTTTATATAATTTAAAAGATAGAAGTGTCAACAAACTTTTACTTAGTTTACTAATTAGAGAATCAAAAATTTGTTTCTGTAAAGTAAATGGAGTAGGACATGCTGTACTTAAATACAAAGGACAGTATATTGATAATATCCAAAAGAAATGGGTTGAAAAGAAATATATGGAAAAGAAGGGATACAAATTCTCTAAATGGATGTATATTCCTTACCAGGTAATTATCAAATTGATTATGGGATTTTTCATAACCAAACGAGGAAAATAAGATGGTAGCATGGATTAAGGCCAGACTGGCCGAGAGAACATCATGGGACGGTGCAACAATAATAGGCGTGAGTATTTTAGTACTAATGGCATCACCAGTAGTCAAGCTTTTAGCTTGGCCTGCATTAGCTTATGGATTATGGACACTTTATTCAGAAGAATAAATGCTTATAAAACTTACAGATGAAGCATCTAAAAAGCTTATAGATAAAACGACCGATAACTCCAATATAAAAATTGGAGTTAAAGGCAGTGGTTGTAATGGATTTTCTTATGATTTTAACTATCTTACTGGTGAACCAAACCCAGAGACTAGTTTTGAATTGAGTTATGATAACTTTACTTTATGGGTAGACTATGCCGCCGTTGAATTTTTAGACGGAATGACATTAGATTATCAATATACGGGTATAAACGAGGGATTTACATTTATAAATCCGAACGCTAAAGCCTATTGTGGGTGTGGAGAGAGCTTCACAATCTAAATTTATCATATTTTTTTTTCTAAAAGGCCACTTTCAGAGTGGCCTTTTTTATAAATACTTAATAAATACAATCGCGAATCACTCGCGAGAGAGGAAATATGAAGAAGATAGGCATTTTAAGTATGTTATTATTGGTCTCAAGTTTGTGGTCTAATGTAGTTTCTGCAGATCAGACTGGAGATTGTACAGCAGGTACTGAGTATTGTGAGGACAATAATCAAACTACAACTAGTACTGCTACCAATACCAACGCTAACACCAACACTAATACTAGTACCAATACCAATACTAGTACCAATACCAGTACTGCGACTAATACAAATACCAATACTAATACTAGCACAAACGCTAACACCAACACCAATACCAACGCTAATACCAATACCAATACAAACGCCAATACTAATACTAGCACCAACACAAATACCAACGCAAATACTAATAGCAATACTAATACCAACGCTAACACCAATACTAACGCGAATACAAATACCAATACCAGTACTGCAGCTAATACAAATACTAATAGCAATACTAATGCTAACACTAATAATACAACATACAGTGGTGCATCAACAAATACAAATACTAATAATAATGTAGCTTCTGGTGGCACAAATAATACTAACGCTAATACCAATACCAATAACAATACGAATAATAGCACAAGCAATAATACCAGCAGTAATACAAACACTAATAACAATACCAGCAGTAATACAAATAATAATACGAATAACAATAATTCAACAGTTAACAGTACAGCTAATAACACAAACACTAATAACAACACTTCGACAGTAGATCAGAATGTTACTAGTACAAGTTCTTCAGATAATACCAACACTAATAATAACAATAACACTTCTGAAAGTACATCTAATAATACCAATACTAATAAGAGTGAGAGTACATCGGATAGTAATGTAACAACAAATAATAAAAACGAAAACAGCAATACCAACAAAAATGAGAACATTAATAAAACAGATCAAACGATTAAACAAGAGATTACAACTAAAGCTCCACCCGCGAGTGCTATCGCACCTTCAATCGGGAGTTCTTATTCACAGGACTTATGTACAACAGGTATATCCGGTGCTTTTCAAGGACAAATATTTGGTTTCTCAGGTGGTAAGTCTGTAAGAGATATGAATTGTGAAAGGATTAAACTTTCCAAAACAGTCTATGACATGGGAATGAAAGTAGCAGCCGTTAGTTTAATGTGTCAAGATGAAAGAGTATTCCAAGCGATGGAGATGGCTGGAACACCTTGTCCGTATATGGGTATGATCGGAAAAGAATCTACTGAAGCTTGGAATGAAAACGCAAACGAAAGACCAGATGCTAAAGCATATGCTGATAAAAAGAAACCGACACGAAAAGAAAGAAAGGCTGAAAAGAAAAGATTGAAACAAGTAGCTACAGATAAAAAGGCCGAAGAAAAAAGAATAGTACAAGCTAAAAAAGATTCCGACGATAAGATGAATAAAGAACTTGAGAGAAGAAAACAAAACTTTATTACACAATGTTCAGAAGAACCTAATCCAACTAGAGAAAGAATTAAGAATGATGTTGTAGGAGCAATTGATTCACTAATAACTCCAAAAACAAAAACAAATGGACAATGTGTTAAAGAATGGGAAAGTTTAAATATTTAATAGCAAGTCTGTTATTATGTGCTAGCTTTGGAGTTAACGCAGACAATAACGGTACTTGTACTAACAACCAAGATTGTTACAATAGTGGAGTCTACATTTACGAAGGCGGCCAAGACCTTATAGACCTACAAACTAATTATATAGCTACATCTTACAATCTAAATTCAGGCGACGATAGTTGGTCAAGTGAAAAGGCTCTTGGTATGGAATGGAATCGTTGGGGACAAACTTGGTCTCATGCTAGAATGTCTACTAATGGTTGTGTAAACCTTACAAGTGGATCAGCAGGTGGCACATCAGCTAACTGTCAAGACTATACACCACAATCCTTACCTTACCAAGATTATACTCTATACCCCTTTTGGACAGATTTAATTAGAAGTAATAGTTCCAAAATGTTATTCAGAGATTTCGGAGATCATGTTGTCTTTGGTTGGTATCACATGAAAGAGTATAATAGAAGTTCAAGTAATAGTTTTGAAGCAATCCTTTATGACAACAATTCATTTGAATACAGATACAGAGAATTAGATATTATTAATCATGATGTTCTTATAGGTGAACAAGGACATCACTCATCTACTCCAGCAGATACTAAGACATACTTATTTTACAATGATGGACAAAGTGGTTACAATAATTTAGATGCTTACTTAGCTAATTCAGGTTGGCCTGATATAGAAAATGGTGGTTCACTATATGGTGGAACTGAAACTCAAATGTGTGCCATTGATGCTTTGTATAGTTCATCATGTTCAGAATACGCTGCAGCGTACTTAACTCAACAATGTGCCCTTAGTTCATTATACAGTTCAGAGTGTAGTGGATACGCAGCTGCTTACTTATCTCAACAATGCGCTCTTAGTGCCATATATGATGAAAGTTGTACAGGATATTCTGCAGCTATATTAATATACGAATGTGATATAGATGTATTTTATGCTACTTCATGTAGTGGTTACGCGAGTGCGTTGGCTGCAGAACAAGCAGCTGAATTAGCAATGTATGAAGATCAATACGGATATGATGATGGTTATGACGAATATGGAAATGAAGAAGATCAATACGGATATGACGAATATGGAAATGCCTACACAGAAGAAGACCTATGGTATGATGAAGAATATGATGAATACTTAGATCCAAATGATCCTTGTTATCAAAACGGTTGTGAAAACATGACTGATGCTGATTGGTATGCACTAGACGTAGAACAGTTTGGACAAGAACAGGTAGATGATTGGTTTGGTGAAGATGTAGAATTTGCTGATGATGGAATGATGGATTATGGAACCTCAACAGAAGAGGAGTTTTGGGAAGAAATAGATCAAGGCATGGACACTTATGATCAAGAACAAGAAATATTACGGGTAGAAGAAGAATTAGCTTGGCAGTTAGAAGAAGAACAATTTCAATATGAAGAAGACCAACGAATGTTAGAAGAACAAGAAATAATGGCTCAAGAAGAATTATTATTTCAAGAAGAAGAAGCGTTATATGCTACTCTAACTACAGAAGCTGATTGGTATGACTATGAAGTAGAAGAATTTGGCCAAGAGCAAGTAGACGAATGGTGGGGAGAAGATACAAGCTTTAGTGAAGAAGGATTTGTTGAAGAATTATTCGTACAAGTTGAAGATATCTACATTTTAGAAGAAGCTATAGGTATAGAAATATTCACAGAAGAAGAATGGTCAACTGATGATGAATTAGATATCTATGAAGAAGTATTGGAAGATTATGAACGAGAAGCTATAGAAGATCATGAAGACGAAATTTATGAAGTTTTTGAAGAAGCTTATGACGAAGAAGAACTTTATCTAGAAGAAGATGAAGCTTTTGAAGATTTAATAGATGAAGAAGAATTGGACGAACTTATAAATGAAGAACATGAAGAAGAATTCTATGAGGAAGATCAGGAAGAATTCTTTGAAGAAGAAGATATGAGAGATGACGATTCTGATGAACCTGCTCAACAAAAGAGTTTCACAGTAATGATAGCTCAACAAGAAGAACAAAAACAAGAACAAGTAATACAACAGGCTGTGTCTCAAGATTCAGCTCCTAGTAGTTCACAAGCAGTTGTAGCAGCGATCGATTTTGGTGGTACACAAGAAGAACAAACAACAGTAGCTGTTGTCTTACAAGAACAATTAGAAGACGGCTCAGGGAGTACTACTGGTGGAAGTTTTGATAGTAATTCATTTTCAAATGGTAATGCCGTCACAGTAAATAG